>JAEEGL010519388.1_pt1 | contig 27977 bp, 27 predicted proteins | sample 9134231 | NCBI WGS metagenome assembly JAEEGL01 (sample SAMN16246548, study PRJNA631951) | gut metagenome | biome: gut microbiome; feature: rumen; material: fiber-attached | host: Bos | place: Iran: Karaj | collected 2018-10
AGCAATGGTTGCAACTGTCGGCAGAAGAAACAGGATTGCGAAAACCGCCGTCAGGATGAACAGTGCAGTGCGTCCGAAAAGTCTCTTTTTCTTCATCCTTCCACATCCTTTCCGAACCAGTTCTCAATTGCGAAAAGAAGGGCGATGAGCACAATCATCACCAGCGCCAGAATGACTGCCGCCGCCGACAGTCGCTGGTTGTCCAGTGCGAGGAACATATTGTTCATGAAATGCTGCATCATATAAAGTCCTTCATAAGGATAGTTTCCGGTCAGCAGGTACACCTCCCGGAACACTTTGAAGGAATTGATGATGGACAGGATCGTAACAAACAGCACCGTCGGGGAAAGATAGCGCAGCTTGATGGAAAAGAAGATCCTGGCCGGGGAAGCCCCCTCCACAGACGCGACTTCCACCAGTGTCTGTGGAATATTGTTCAGCGCCGCCATAAAAAGGACCATAAAATAGCCGATGTTCTTCCAGAGGAAGAGTACAATAATGACTACCTGACACTGATCGGAGTTCAGCCAGTCAACCCCCTGTTTTCCCACAATCTTTGCCAGCTCGTTGACGACACCGCTCTGATGGAACAGAACCTGCCAGATCAGAATGATGGATGCGACCGGCACCATCATGGGGCTCAGGAAAAACGTGCGGAACTGGCTTTTCAGGGGAATCCGGCATTCCAGTACCAGTGCCAGAACAAGCGAAATGACCACAGCCAGAGGTACGGCCACCCCGGTAAAGGTGGCCGTATTCTTGGATGCGATCCGAAACGCTGCATTATTCCAGACGCTGATATAGTTCTCCAGACCCACGAAGCTGTGATCCAGCGGTCCGTGGATCAGAGAATAATAGACAACAACGCCAAAGGGGACGACAAAGAACACCAGGACGCCCAGAACGCTGGGGCCCAGAAAAGCCAGTGCGCCGAATAAATCCCGCAGACGGTTATTCAGTTTTGACCATGGTGTTCTCATTTCGTCCCCCTGGGGTTCATGTAATATCAGCGCTGTTCCGCAATGTAGAGGCTGGTGCGGCTCTGAATCATGCGGGCGGTTTCCTCCGCAGAGCGGGCGCCGTCGAAGAACGCCTCTGCCTGCTCATTGATAATATCGAAAATCTGCTGGTCGTAGGATCCAACTGTTTTGATTCTGGAGAAGAACTCGTCGAACGCATCCATCTCTTCCTGGGTCATGGCGTAGATTTCAATCTGTTCCTCATCTGAATACCAGATAACATTCTTGGGCTGCTTATGGACTTCACCGTTTTCATCCGTCCAGGTTTCATCTGTCATTGCCTGACGCTTGAGCTCTTCAAACGCTTTTCGATTGGTCGGGAACTGATACATATATTCCTGAATCTGGTTCTCAGCCAGGAGCATTTGACGTACAAAACTCCACGCCGTATCCACATCACTGCATGTGGAGCTGATGCCAATCGTGCCGTTGACTTCAAAGGAATTTCCGTCTCCGGTGGTTGTGGGATAGCCGATGAAATTCGCATTATCCTGGAAAAGCTTTGAGGTGTACTGGAAATCCGAGAAGGAGTACAGATACTGCTCCAGGAGAAGCTGACGTCCGTTCATCAGGCGGGAAGCGTCACTCTCATACTCATAGGTCTCCCAATCGATATCCTCATAGTTGAATTCCTTGGGGAACATCTCCGTGAATTTCAGAATATCAATAAACTCCTGGGAGTCAAAGTTGCACTTACCGGTGGACCAGTCCACGAAGTACGCCATGTTCTTAAAGAGACAGTTCTGGAGGACATTAGCCTTTGTGTTGTACTGGCCGAGAACGGTGGCTCCTTCTTCCAGATTCTTTGCCGCATTCATGAGTTCCTGCACCGTCCAGCTGGCTCCGTCTCCAATTACATCTCTGTTGCCCGCCAGCGTGCGGATGGAGAAATTCTCGCATACCTGATAGAGCTTCCCGTCAATGGAAAGTGCGTCAAACAGTTCTGTGACAAGCTGGTCTCTTCCCAGATCCGGATCCGCATCGATCAGCGGCCACAGATCCAGGAGGAAGCCTTTCGCCGCATACCGTCGGACAGGCAGGTTGTCCAGGTAGACGATATCCGGAATGTTTCCGGAGAGCATCTCCGTGTTCAGTTTGGTCATGCCCGCATTGTAGTCGTCTTCCGTGTTGAATTCGGAGTAGTCTCTGACAACGATCCGGATATCATCATGGCTTCTGTTGAAGCTGAGAATTCTTCTGCGCACATTCCAGTCCAGATACATGCAGGCAAAAGTCAGTTCTCTCTTCTCAGGCAGCGTCGAACGCTCCACCCGGTTGAGCATGATGACATTGTAGTTGACCTTGTAGGTTGTATTGTCGTATTCCTGCGAGACTGCGACGACGCGTCCGTCCGGCAGGAATGTGAAGCTGTTGATGTTGCTGGAATCCACATCACAGTCCAGCCAGTCCAGAACCTTCTCGTCCGTATTCACATCCGCGTCCTTAATATGGCCGTAGATGGAGCCGTTATAATTGTAAAGGTATTCGTAATTGCCGAATCCGGGATAGAAGTTGTTGGCTCTGCTGGAGAGGGTCAGTTCCTCTCCCAGCTCATAGGTCTCGCTGTCAATGGGATAGACGGACTGTCCTTCCTCTGTCCATGCCAGCAGGCAGACGTCGTCGCCCATCTTCATCATGTTTCCGCCGTACTGCGCTTTCTCCATAATGTCGATGGTCGCCGCTTTTGTGCCGTCCTGCTTATAGACTGCGATGATGCTTCCGTCTGAAGCGTACAGATTACCCTTTGCGTCCAGCAGGATATTGTACATGTACTGGCCTTCATCGAAGGAGATCGTATAATCATCGACGACCTCATCCTCCGGTGTCACTTCCACCAGTCTTGCCATGGACTTTTCACCGGAGTAGAATTCCCAGCGATCCATGGTCTCCGGGTCAAAATCTTCCGGCAGATCATAGATGGTCTCATTGTACATTTCCAGAATCTGGATGTTTCCGTTTGGATTGGAGAAAATCCCGTTAACGCCGCTCCAGGCGTCCTTGCCCTCTTCAATCTCGATGGGGTGATAGCTTTCCAGACGTTTGCAGTTCTTTCCGTCAAGATCCATCTGGAACAGGACGGATTCGTAGGCATCGTATTCGTAGCTCTCTTCTTCGCCGGTTTCCTCATTTATATAAGTGGAGGTCTTCTTGCCGGCGATCACTTGTGAAACGAAATAGATCTTCTCCCCGACAATCTGGACCTGTTCAATCCACTGAAGCTCCTGATCCCCGGCATATTCCATGGGATAGTAGGTCGGTACATAGGCATATTCCGGTTTCTCGGGTGTATTGCTGCCGCCCTGGTTTTTGCCGCTGTTATCTGTTTTATCTCCGTTCTTATCTGCGGAGTTCGACGGAGTGTTTCCGCCTGGCGTCTTATCTGCGCTGTTTTTGCTGCACGCGGCAAGCAGACTCAGCAGCATAATGCATGCCAGGATCATTGCGATTAAACGTTTCTTTTTCATGGAAGAATCCTCCTTATTGGATTAACTGTAGTATACAGAGCAACACAGTTATTGTCAACCGCGGCAGCCTTATGAAATGATGAAGAATTGGTATCAATTCCCAGTTCATCTCTCCGGCTCAATGATTGGACGACATTCCTCCGAAAAAGTTCCCAGTGCACAGAAAGAGGCAGCTTCCATTCTAAACAGAAGCTGCCTCTTTGTTGCCAGGGTCAGGTGGCCTTGAGCTCTTCTAAGCAGGCTGCGCACACATTTTTGCCCTTGTAATGGACAATTTCCTTTGTACTGCCGCAGAATACACAAGCGTTCTCAAACTTCTTGAGCACAATGGAAGAGCCGTCCGAGTAGATCTCCAGCGAATCCTTCTCCGCAATATCCAACGTCCGGCGCAACTCAATTGGCAAGACGATCCGGCCAAGCTCATCGACTTTGCGTACAATGCCTGTTGACTTCATGTGGGATCGCTCCTCCCCCGTGTCCTACACTTTTTGCCTTCCAGCAAGTTCAGTATACAGAATCGACCAGGCTTTGTCAATGTAAGTTTATGGATTCTATTCCACTTTTTGACTGTTTTTTCACGGTTTTTTCTTTTCTTGGTGAATAATTACAAGATTTTGGAATATATTTCTCCAGTCATCTTCTGAAGATCCGACGTGCCTCAGGCACGGTCATGGATCCAAGAAGGCATCTGATTCGGGAACGCGGAATCACCCGGCGGATCTTTTCCGTCCATGGGCGGATATCCCGCTTTAAGCCTGAGAAATGCTTGACTTTCTGCCTATGAGTAGGCTACAATCTTGTCACATACGCATCGCGTTCCGTGCAGCCGGATCTCCCATGGATGCGATCTGCGGATCTGCACTCCCTGCATGCTACGGAACCGGAACGGTTTGACCGTCTTCCGCCGGCATCCCATCTGCCCCGGAAGATTCCATGATAGGTTTGTATTTCAAACTCCAAGCTGAAAGAAAGAAGGAAATGCTATGGATCGATTAGTGGAACGCATTTCAGAGAAAGTATCCGCCGCGTTTGCACAGGCGGGCTACGCCGCAGAATACGGCGACGTCAGTTTTTCCAACCGCCCGGATCTGTGCGAATTCCAGTGCAACGGCGCGATGAAAGCTGCAAAGGCCGCGCGTCAGGCCCCCATTGTCATCGCACAGGCTGTCGCGGAGCGTCTTCAGGGCGAATCCATGTTTGCGCAGGTTGATGCTGCCGCACCCGGCTTCCTGAATCTGAAGCTTGCACCGGAGGCATATGCGGAATATCTGGAGCAGATGCGCACGGCACCCCGTTTCGGAGCCTGGGAGAATCCCAGTCCGAAGAAAGTGGTCATCGACTACGGCGGGCCCAATGTGGCCAAGCCTCTGCATATCGGTCACCTTCGCTCGGCCATCATCGGCGAGAGCGTCAAGCGCATTGACCGTTTCTGCGGGGATACCGTCATCGGCGATATTCATCTCGGCGACTGGGGTCTGCAGATGGGTTTGATCATCACGGAAACCAGAGCGCGTCACCCGGAGCTTCCCTATTTTGATCCGGACTTCACCGGGGAATATCCCGCCGAACCGCCCTTTACGCTCTCGGAACTGGAGGAGATCTATCCCGCGGCCAGCGCCAAATCCAAGGTGGATGAAGCCTTTGCCGCCGCCGCTCATGACGCAACCTTTGAGCTTCAGTCCGGACGGAGAGGCTACCGCGCTCTGTGGCAGCACATCATGAACCTGTCCATTGCGGATCTGAAGAAAAACTACGCGAATCTGGACGTCTCCTTTGATGTCTGGTATGGCGAGAGCGATGCGCAGCCTTATATCGCTCCCATGCTGGAGGATCTGAAGGCGAAAGGTCTCGCCACCGTATCCGAGGACGCTCTCGTCATGGAGGTCGCCGAGGAAGGCGATACCAAGGAGATGCCTCCCTGTATTCTGGTCAAGTCCGACGGCGCCACGCTTTATGCCACCTCGGATCTTGCCACCATGGTGCAGCGTATGCAGGATTTCCAGCCGGACCGGATTCTCTATGTGGTAGACAAACGGCAGAGCCTTCACTTTGAGCAGGTTTTCCGTGCCGCCCGCAAGAGCGGCATCGTACCGGCGCAGACGGAACTCTCCTTCCTTGGCTTCGGCACCATGAACGGTACGGACGGAAAGCCCTTCAAAACCCGCGAGGGCGGCGTCATGCGTCTGGAAACCCTGATTTCCGATATTACCGACTTCGTGCATGAGAAAGTACGGGAGAATCAGATTGTCTCCGAAGATGAGACGGAAGCCACCGCAAAGATCATTGCAATGGCGGCGCTGAAATACGGAGACCTTCAGAATCAGCCCGGAAAGGACTACATCTTCGATATGGGCAAGTTCGCCGCGTTCGAAGGCAACACCGGCCCCTATCTTCTGTATACCATTGTCCGGATCAAGTCCATTCTCTCCCGCTACGACGGAGATCCGGATGTGCTTCCCATCCAGCCGCCGGTCGGTCCGGAGGAAAAGGATCTGATGCTCGCCCTGAGCCGCTTCTCCGACAATCTCGCGCTGGCATACCGGGACAATGCGCCAAGCACCATTGCCGCCTACCTCTATGAACTGTCCGGCGCATACAACAAGTTCTACCACGAGGTGAAAATTCTCACCGAGCCGGATGAGAACCGCAGAGCGGCGTACATTGCGCTGATCCGACTGACCCAGCGTGTTCTGGAACAGTGTATTGATCTTCTGGGTTTCTCCGCACCGGAGCGTATGTAATACAGCATCTTCTGCGGCAGCACATAACGCTGCCGCAGTCTTTTTCCAACACCAGTTCACTGTCAATCGGGAGGTCTCATGGATTCCATCACTTTTTTCCCTGTTTCCGAGCCACTGCTCCATGGAGCAGCACGTCTGACGCTCGCTCTGCACTGGCGCGGAAGCTGGCTTCTGCACCGGGAGCCGGAAGGCTGGGCTTATCTTTCCGAAGAAGCAAAGCCGGGGTTTCTTTCTCAGGCTGCCGATGAACTGCTGCAGAGCGTATCGGAAGCCAGCACAGTCATTCAGGCCGTGACCGCCTATCTGGAGGACGGGGTGCCCGGGATTCTCTTCTACGCTGCACTGCCGGATTCCGCAGCCTATTCCGGTGACTTATCCCCTTTCCCCACGCTTCCTGACCAGCTTGCACGGCCGGATGTCGAGCCGCTGCTCTTCCAGCGGGTGCAGTGGCATCTGAACCTTATCTCCAGCCCCGATGAATTGTGGGATGTCTATGACGCAAACCGCCGCCGTACCGGACGGACCATGCGGCGCGCAGACTCCATTGCACCGGGTGATTATCATCTGGTAGTTCACTGCTGGCTTCAGCGTCCTGACGGAAGGTATCTGCTCACACAGCGTGCACCGAATAAAGGCTACCCGCTTCTGTGGGAATGCACCGGCGGATCTGCTCTGGCCGGAGAGAACTCCCTGGATGCGGTTATCCGGGAAATCCGGGAGGAGACAGGCCTCGTCGCGGATCCTGGCAGCGCCAGGCTTGGCCACACCATTCAAAGAGACAGCCACTTCCTGGATCTGTGGCATGTCTGTCAGGAGTGGGATCTGTCCTGCCTGCATCTTCAGCCGGGAGAAACCGTCGATGCAAGGTGGGTTACCATGGAGGAGCTTCTGAATCTGCGCGCTTCCGGCGAGCTGGTCCCCTACGACTATTTCGATGATCTCCTCTCCATCGGTTTTTTCCCTTTCAAGCAGGGGTGATTCCTGTGCGGTCTGTTGTTTGACACTGCTCAGCATCCATGATATGATGTCGTGGATTACTGACTGAACATCCTAATTGGTGGAATACTATGCTGAAGAGTTATCTCATGACACTCCTGATCGCGATGGTTCCCGTTGTGGAACTGCGCGGTGCAATTCCATACGGCACACTGATCTGCGATCCTCCTGTTCCCCTTCTGCAGACCTACCTGCTTGCGATCATCGGAAACCTGATTCCCGTGCCTTTCATTTTCCGCTTCGCCCGGGGATTTCTCGAGTGGGGTTCCAGAAAAAGGCTCATTGGTAGCTTCTGCTCCTGGTGTCTCCGGAAAGGCCATCATGCGGGCGTGCGGCTGACGGAGAGATCCAGCCGAGGTTTGTATTTCGCTCTTCTGCTTTTTGTCGCGATTCCGATTCCGGGAACCGGAGCCTGGACAGGTACTCTGGGCGCCTCCTTCCTGGATATGAATTTCAAGCGGAGCATCTTTGCGGTCACCCTCGGCGTCATCCTGTCCGGTCTCATCATTGCCGGTCTGAGTGCAGTCGGCATCAACATTCTCCGATAAAGAACCGAAAAATGACCACTCCCCATTCGGCAGATCCGAAGGGAGTGGTCATTTTTCATGCCCGGCAGTGAAAAGCCGGCGGTTTGAGTTCAAACTGGAATGCGGTCAGGAGACCGTCTTGTCCCGTTCGCTGAGCTGCTCCAGCAGCGTGGTTTCCGTGTCGATCAGGGACGATCTGTTCTTTTTCGGTTTCACGGAAACCTCATACCGGTTGATCCCCACGGGCTCCTGCTCAATCTGAACCGCGTAGTCGAAGGAGAAGCTTCCTCCGTCCTCATGGAGATCGGATTCCACATGACTTGCCTGCACCCCGACAAGGAGCGCGCCGAATCCCATATCATAGAGGGATTCGTTCAGTTTGCCAACCTCAAAGACCATGGTGGAATCGAGGCTGCCCTCTCTGCGGAGCGTGATCCGGTCCTTCTCCACTTCGAAGGTGGTATGGACGCCCTCCATACCGGTCACTTCACTCTCCACGTAGGATACCGTATATTCCCCGTTTTTTGAAGAGAACGTGCCGCCGGTCAGCAGTTCCACAGTCTGCGGCTCATTGCCGTGCATGGTCTGTGTTCCGCGGATTGAGATCAGCACTTCCTGTTCTCTTTTATCTCTGTTATCTCTCATTGTCATCTTCCTTAAAACTGTCCGATTTCCACCTGTTCCACTGTTCCGTCCAGTTCCCTTCCCAGGAATCCTTTTGCCAGTCCGGCAAAGCTGTCAGGCGCATCTGAAACATAGTAACGGTATTCCCCTCTGTGTGCCGGAGCGGAGAGAAGATCTTCGGATTCCAGATAGCGTACCAGAGACTCGGCCGCTTCCGCGCCGGAATTAATGAGCTTTGTCGTTTTCCCCATAAAATTCCCGATTACCTGACTGAGCAGAGGATAATGGGTGCAGCCGAGAATCAGGGTATCACAGTTCCAGTCGCGCAGCGGAGACAGATATTCCTCCACCACAAGTTCCAGAACCGGATCCCCCGGCTCCGTCCGTCCGTTTTCCACCAACGGGACAAACAGAGGGCACGCCTGTTTCTTCAGAACCGCATCCGGACGGAGCGCCTGCAGAATGGGCTCATAGACGCCGGACCGGATTGTGGTTTCCGTCGCAATCAGGCCAATCTTGCCGGAAACGGTTGCTGCCGCCGCCGCCCTGGCGGCCGACTCCACGACGCCAAGAATCGGTACATCAAACTCCGGTGCCACTGCTGCGCGAACCGTGTCGGCGCTGTTGCAGGCGACCACGATCGCTTTGGGGTCAAACTGTAAAAGGAAGCGGATATCCTGTCTTGCGTACTTCATCAGGGTCTGCCTGGACTTTGTTCCGTAGGGGACGCGCCCGGTATCACCGAAATAAATGATATCCTCTCCCGGCAGCTGTTTGCGCAGCTCCCGGACTGTGGTCAGGCCGCCCATACCGGAGTCAAAAACACCGATGGGACGATTATCCATGATGATCCTCCAGTGCCAGATCCACCAGACGGTCCAGCAGATCCGCATAGGCAACGCCGGATGCCTCCATGAGTTTCGGATACATGGATATGGATGTGAAGCCGGGCAGGGTATTGATTTCATTGAAGACGACTTCTTCATCCGCATGAGTCACAAAGAAGTCCACACGGGAAAGGCCGCGGCACCCAAGCGCCAGATAGACCTTCTTGGCTGTCTCCCTCACCCGCTCTGAAGCCGCTTCCGAAATTCTTCCCGGAATATAGAGGACGGCGGTATCCGTCAGATACTTGGTATCGTAATCATAAAAGTCTGCGCCAGCATCAATTTCGCCGCAGACGGACGCAAAGGGATCCTCATTGCCCAGAACCGCGCACTCGATTTCCCTGCCGTCGATAAACTCCTCCACAAGCACCTTCTGATCGTACAGGAAAGCTGCATGCAGGGCATCGAGAAGCTGCTGCGAGTTGCGTACCTTGCTGACGCCGACCGAGGAACCCGTTCCTGCGGGCTTGACAAACATGGGATAGGCAAAGCGCCGCTCCAGGCGGGCAATCACGTCACCGGAATACACCATGTCACGGCTGGTGACCAGCTCCCAGGCTGCCTGCCGAACACCGGCATGATCCACAACGAGCTTTGTGAGGCTCTTGTCCATAGAGGTCGCGGAAGCTGCAATTCCTGCTCCGATGCAGGGAATCCCGGCAAGCTGCGCCAGGCCCTGAATGGAACCGTCCTCCCCATTCTCACCATGAAGCACCGGGAAAATCACGTCAACCGGTTCCCTGACCACGCCTTCCGCGGTCTGAATCACCAGTCCCTCACCGCGGACCGGTGAAAGATAGGCCGGACATACAGAGGGATCCTCACGCCAGGTATTGTTCGGAAGCAGAGAATAATCTCTCGACCCGAAATAGAACCACTGTCCTTCTTTTGTGATGCCGACGGGGAAAACATGGTAGCGCTCTCTTCTGAGCGTTGACAGAATGGACTCTGCCGACCGCAGAGAAACCTCATGCTCCGGTGAAACGCCGCCGAAAAGCACAAGAAGACGAATGCTGTTCAAGGAAACCCTCTCCTTTCATCGCCGTATACTATATTCGAAAACACGCTGTTGTACAAGTCTTATTTTTCACAATTTTACCTCAGTAACAGGGGCTTTTTCGCACATTACGTCCGCAAATGCCGGATTCTCTGTCTATGGCTGCTCACGTTCACATTCTCTCAGGGTCCTAACGTAATTTCCGGTAGAAAAACCACCTGCAAGGGTATATAATCATCTATGGAAGGTGATCCCACATGAACATAGAACTTACAAACAATGAATTCCGGCGATTGCTGGATCTTGTATATATCGGAAACTGGATTCTCAATTCCACTCGCGGAGATGACCGCTTTCATGACTACGACGAAGTGGAAAGCAAGCTCTTCGCCCTGTGCCGTACAGTCGGCATGCCGGAACTGGCTGAACGCTGGAACAACACCATCATTCCCTCCCGCGCCTACGCCGAAGGCGGCATTCACGAAGCGATCATGGACTATGAGGACACGGTTTTCTTTGAGATTCTCGCTGAGGAACTTGCACGGCGCGACATGGATTACGAGCCCATCAGCCAGGAGAATTATGAGGAACTCTGCAGCCGGATGGACGACTACATTACGGAATTCGAGGCCAACGGGACAGACAATCTGATTCTGGAACACGAATAAGCTGACCTTGCCGGACACAAACGTGTCCGGCGTCTTTTTTTCTGCAGCAAACAGTTTCCTTCTGTGCACCTCCGAAGAGCCCAATGCCGCGCATCCGGATACCGGAACAGCTACAATCTATATGCTCGATAAAACGTAATTGTCGAAATACGGCATGCATGATAGAATGATTGTATCTTCATTCCACAGGCTATATGGAAGGTCATTTTGAATGACGCGAAAAATCCTGATTGCTCTGATGATCATCGCAGCGTTCATCGTTGGAATCGCAGCCCTGCGCTATTTCGGGATTCCAGAACGGGCGGTGATGCGGTATTACGAGAAGCATCATACGGCGTTGGAGGAAAACCTGCGCGCCCGTTTCGATCATGACGAAGCTCTCATCACCCCCACAGGTGTACAGAGTATGGATAAATATACGCTTGAGGGGCACGATTTTGTGGTATATCACGTTACCGGCCGCGGACTTGTGCCGTCCAGCCAGTATTACGGTCTTATATACTCTCCGGATGATCTTCCTTTCCCGATCATGGATGTTGACGCGAATCCGGTCACGCATGAACTGGAGACGCTGTATCCTCTGAATCAGATCTCGGACACAGAATGGGAGTGGCATGAAAAGAAGGGCGACAACCGCGGGCTGGTCAGAAGAATCGCTCCGAAATGGTTCTTCTTTGAGACACATTTCTGAGGAAACGGCGCATCCCTTTTCACAAAAGAATCAATTTGCGGAATGTTCTCATTCCCTGGAATAAGGCCGACCGGATGCCTCATCTGGTCTTTCATTCTGCTTCAGGGAGGGGTTGACAATTGTTATCCTGTTGTGTTATCATGCGTATAACAGCTGTTATCCTGATATGCAAAGGAGTTGTGATTGATGAATAAACTGACCTTATCTGACGGGGAATGGAAGCTGATGAACCTGCTTTGGGACAAAAACCCGCTGACCATCGGGGATATGGTTGCCGCCCTGCGTGACGATACCGCATGGACAAAGGCGACCGTCAATATCATGCTCAACCGTCTTGCGGAGAAAGGCGCCGTACGCATTGATGCCGCAGGGCCCCGCAAACTTTTTTATCCGCTGTTTGCGCGGAATGACGCCGTGCAGCAGGAAGTGCGCAACACGCTGTCAAAGATCCGGACCGGCGGGCTCGGTCTCCTGGTCAGCACGATGGCGCGCGAAAGCAATCTGAGCGATGCGGAAATTGACGAGCTTTACCGCATTTTGAAGGAAGGGCGGAGCAGCCATGACTGACTTGACATGGGTGCTGTCTTCCTGTGTGCTGATCCTTGCTGTGATTGTGATCCGTACCGCATTCGGCAGGCGCATGCGTCCCGGACTCCGGTACGCACTCTGGGGTTTGGTGCTGCTGCGTCTCCTTCTCCCCTTTTCCATCGGCAAAAGTGTCTGGAGCGTTGCCTCCGTTCTGGAGAAGGGACAGGAAACAAGCGCAGGAGAACTCGCGTCGGCCGTATCGTATTACGACTTTTCCCGTATGGACTATACACAGGCATATAACGAAGTTGTAACGGAATATGAGACACAAGGCGTGGATTTTTCGTCATTGGATGACAGTGAGATTGAACTTCAGACGTATGCGCACATGCGCAGCGGTGTGACCGTACATGATATCCTGCGGATACTCTGGTTTGCCGGCATCGGAATCACCGCTGTCGTGTTTCTGGTTTCCAATCTCCGCTTTTATGCGCAGCTTCGCAGACGCCGCAAACCGATAGAGATGGGCTACGGATTGCGGGTGTATGAAGTCGATAATCTTTCTTCTTCCTGTCTGTTTGGAAACGCCATCTACGTGTCAACGGATACCGCCGCCGATAAACAGCAGCTGCGGCATGTCCTCGCCCACGAACTGAGTCACCACCGACATGGGGATCACATCTGGACGTTGATGCGGTGTATCGCTTTGGCTCTGCATTGGTACAATCCCCTTGTCTGGTGGGCTGCCGTACTGTCCCGTCAGGACAGCGAGTTGTTCGCGGACATGGGCGCCCTCAATCGTCTTGGAGAAAGCGAAAACGAGAACTACGGCAGAACATTGATTGCGCAATCCGCTCACCTCAAAGCGAAGGCATCGCTTCTGTGTACGGCAACTACCATGACAAACGGCCAAAAATCTCTGAAAGAGCGAATCACCATGATTGCTCACCAGCCGCGAATGACCGCTGCTATCGTGATTGCAGTTGTCCTGATCGCTGCAGTTGTCGCAGGCTGTACATTCGCCGGGGCAAAAGGAAAAAGCGAGCTGGAAACCATACAACCGGGGAGCAATGAACCGCAGCATTTTACAACCGGTATGGAAACAAACGATCCGGCAACAGCATCAGAGGAAAACCGTCCTGCTGCCACAGAAACGGGACAGTCCTCTTTTGATACAGTCGATGATATTCTCCGGGCGGATATATGGGATAAAACAGAAGCCGACCTTATATACAGCCTGGTGAATTCCGGATGGACCGTTTACTCTTTAGAACGCTCAGACAGGCATGCCTTTTTGAAGCAGATAGACGATCTGAATACCGCATTATTTCTGGATTGCTTTGATTCAGGCAAAACCAAATCCTTAAGAATCATTGCATCCGTCTATCCTGAGTCAAAGCGTCCGCAGCTGGAGGAGTCCATAAAAGGGAATACGGATTCCGTTTGGAATGATAATCGAGCAATTACATTATTGCCGGATAACACGGATTTCATTGCGCTGTGCTCACAATGGATCTATCAAACGCGTTGTTCAATTGTAGAAGCAGGTGGAAACCTTACTGATGGGGCAATGCGCTTTTCCGGGAAAACGGAAGATGAAATCTATGCGACAATAAGATCCCACTTCTTCCCAACCGGAACAGATTCATACGACGAACAAGCCGCAGGACCGGGTGCCACGATACAATTCGGGGAAGGATATTATCTTCTTCCGGACGGGAGTCACGTCCAAACAACTGCAGCAGTCAATCCCATAGGAAAACATGCCCAATTGGGATTGACCAGATTCAGTGCAGATTATGTGGATCGGTTCGGCAACAAGCCAACGCCTAGTGCACCTGACTATCGTCCTAACAACATTGATGGTTTCTTGTCTGCGTCTTCTGTGCAACCGTCATCCTCAAATAATCAATTTCTCCATTTCCAGGCAGTCGATCAGGCCCTGTACTTTGCGCTGGAAGATCTCACTGCAGTATCTGAGATTTCTCTTGTGATCGAAGACAAGCGTGTTGCAATACTGGAAGAAAACGGACTTCGCATTAAGTTTGAAGTAGATTCACCTTTTGTTTATCGGAATAATCGTATTGTCGGTGCAATGAAGCATGCCCCCATCCAAATCAACGGGAAGTGGTTTGTATCTAAGGATTTCTATGATTCCTTCCTGTGTGCGGAAGGAGATGCCAAAGCCCCTTCGCTATTCCGGGGCGTATTATTCTTTGCATCGGACATTGTGAATGCTCTATCAGGAGTCGGTGACAAGGCATTTAATATAAAAGTTTTAGACAATATACTGCTTCCAACGTCCATGGGTATAACAGAACCACATATCAATATGCTTCGTGTTTTTATGGAGACTCCGCTTACGGAATGCTCTCCTGAGTTGATTTCTGAGATGCGCCGGCTTGGGATGGATAATCCCGAACAAATGACCTATAGCGAATATAAAACTATTGCCGGTGCTCAGTCCCTGCGTTCTGCAGGCATGGCTGAATATATTGCTTCACGCACAGAGACAAGTGAATTTGATCCGGACGTGATGACGGTCGCTGAGTATGAGGCATGGCAGAGAAGAAGAGATCAAGATTCTTTTGAAAACGAGTTAACAGATGATGCAAAAGCTTTTGCAGAGGAGAAAGGAATCACAATTTCGGATCTGTCATTTTTACGACGGTATTTCTACGGATCTTATATGGGAAAGAGTGATGAGGAACTAAGAAAAGCATTAGTCGATTATTACTTAACGGATGTATCATATGTAAAACAATCGGCAAAAATACATCCCTATGATAACTGATCAAACACGAACAATGACACGTTTTTCTGCATGGGATTCATTACCGGAGGATAATTAGCATGAGCACAAAGAATACTCTCAAAAAGGTTTTTATCGTATGTCTCGTGACACTGTTGGTCTGTTCTCTTGTCATTAATACGCTCCTTTTTGTTCGCTATTATAGGCAACAAACAATCCTTCGTGACAATCTCCTTGTTCCTGTTGCCACGATTTCTTCAGAAAGTCATTCACTCAAAGGATATTGTTCCAGGGCCGTTATAGATTATTCTGAGTTTGAGAGTATTCAGGAGACACTGTGGTTTAAGACAAACCAATTATTTCTGGCATTCGACAGTCTTAGAATTCAAACAAACCAATTACACCCGGTTGAAAACCTTGCTTCAAGTTATGACGCATTCTTATTTAGCGAGATAAGTGTTATCTTGAGCATTTGCCAAGATATCTGGCACAATTATGATCATCTGAATTCTGATGAGCAAAAGGTTTTTGTGCTGTTCTATCGACAAATTATCGATGACATTTATGCCGTATTTGGACAGTTTCCTGAGATAAGGCAATCCATAAACCAGCTTAAGGATGCAATATCCTATGTGGATCATCAGTTGTTTATTCTTCTTGACCTTATGGAATCGCAGGATATAAGCGAATATTTCTATGAAAATATCAATGAGCTATCAAGTTCCGCCGAGTAGATACAGAACTTCGGGACTTCTATCGAAACAGCATTTATACTGAGAAAACAGCAGAAAGAAATTCTAGAATTGCAGGTTGAGAGGGACTTCAGCCGATGGTTATTTGGATAGAGGAGGTACGTCAATTTGAAATGGATCGAAATATATCGCGGTTATGATGAGCATCACTTTTCAGAGTTATGTGCTCTGCTCAACCAGGAGGGAATCAAAAACAAAACCCAGATTACACAACCTGACAGCAGAATGGCTGCCATGGCAACGGTAGGATCCCGTTATGGCTCCTTCTGGATCGAGAAAGAAGCCGACCGTGCAGAACAATCCGAAAAACTATATCTTATCCGCGTTCCAGAGGAAGACTTCCCTATCGTTCACGAACTGGAAAAAGAATTGAGTGGAGAATTCTGAAATATCGGACAACGGAAGTATTGCTTGAAGGAATAAATCCGGAATAGTGTAGACTGAACTTTAACTGTATAAAAGGCTTTCGTGTCAATACCTTAAGCCAGCTGTCAACAATGGCTTTAGAAATGAGGGCTTCCGCTATGAGAAAACAAAAGTGGATCATATGGATTGGGCTTTGTGTTTTGATTGTATTGCTCATTTCTGGGTGTAAAACAAGCAACGCCGCAGAAAGGATACCCCCGGAGGAGCTCGAACAACTCAGATTGGTGTATCCGTATAATGACAAAAATCGCATACAGGAAGAATTTGCTCCAATCACGCAGTTTGAAGACTTGTCAGCCTTACAGAACAATTATGATCGGCCAGCCTTTGACGCAGTAATATGTGCTGTTTATGGGGAAACCGAAATAATCGGAAACAGCGTTTTCGCCTCAGTTACAGTGGAGAAAGCTCTGTGGGGTGGGAAGGAGCTGCAAGCTGGAGACGATGTCTTCATTGGTCTTGGAAATCCGTTAACCTCCTACAAGCGTAGGGATTACGAGCACTGCTTTTTCCCCGGCCAGAGATATGTACTTATGGTGAATCGTGCAGAGAGTGAGTATGTCGGCACGTATTATCCTACCAATAAATATACGGCATATTACGTGACGGAGGATGATATCATACTATCCGTTACCAGTGAACCCGGGATTGACGAATGTTCTGGAATGACAGTCTCAGCATTTCAAAAAATGTGCAGTGACGTTCTGGAGCGATCATCACGATAAAACCGGCAGAGACTCGTTATCGCACAGAAAAAGAATCGATGAATCAGAAAAGTGTTATGATGACGACTGTACGGCAAATGAGGAAAGACTGATGTTTTCAAGCTATGTCGAGCTCTATCGCGGGAACGATGAACATCATTATGAGGAACTGTGCGCGCTGCTCCTCCAGGCAAAGATCAAGAACAGGACACAGATCGCACGTCCTGACAGCAAGGTTGCGGCCATGTATGGTTCTGCGGGTGCTTATCCCGGAACTCCGAACACACGGTATGGCTATATGAACCAGTCCTCTTTCTTCGCAGAGAAAGAACTTGAACGGACTGAAACGGCGGATAAGCTGTATACCATTCACGTACGCGAAAAAGATTTCCCTCGTGCGGCTGCCCTGATCCGGAAAACAGATGAATTCTCCAATGGCATGCTGCTTGAAGAAGAGGCATCTGACATTCTATACCAGGATTCTCTGAATTTCTCACCGGATCCCGAAGAACGGATCCGGCTGCAGAAGAAAAAACGGAGATCCAGGATTCCGCTTCTGATCTCCATGATCGCAACTGTGGCGGTTGTCGTTCTGCTCCTCTTCACAGCAAGGAATTATCAGACCATTCTGACTTCCTTTCAGTATCGTCTGCCGGCATCGAACCGGATGCAGCAGGCTGTGGCTTCTTTCGCAGGAGATTCCCTTTCCCACTATCAGTCCTATGGGGAGCAGCTGACCGGGCAGCTGGGATATACCCGTATGCCAGTCTATCGAATGGACGATGGTGAACTGAAGGCTGCATCCCTGCAGAAACAATACTGGCTTCTGTTTTCGGATGATACACCGGTGTGTTTCCTGACCGTATATGAATCCGGATCCCCCGATACGGTTTATGTGATTTTTGAAAACTGGAGCTGCGAAATACTTCAGGGGACAGATCTGGAGATTGTCCTGGTGGAGAAAACGACCGGAAATCCTGCAGGCTTGCAGTACAGTCATTACACCGATGACCCGGACTATAATAAAAGCCATTGCTTCTGCCTTTACCTGTCCGACGGATCCGCTGTCCCTTACGGCGGTATCACTGCTGATGACGACAAATACGCGGTTGCGCTTTCGGATACGCTTATGAAGGCTCAGCCTGTGGTAAAATGGGTTCCCTGCAAGCCAAAGTTTCGGCTGAAAAGCCGCAAATCTTAATCTGCTTCCCGCTGAACCGGTAGAAGACAGTCTTTCTTTTTGAAGCAAGTCATTCATCAATCCGATATCGAGTCTCTCTGCAAATGCTTTTCCCGGAAACATCCAGATCCTCGATATCATTCCCAGATAAAAACGAAGGGAGTGCGGACCGCTTTCCGGACAATCCGTCCGCGTCTGCACTCTTTTTTTCATTTTCCCTGTTGCGTTTTGGTGCTATTTATCGTTTCTTATTGTGTAAGGACGCAGGCAAAGAGGTGATGACAGATTGCGAAGAACAAGAAACACAGGCAGCGGCACATTGGATGAGAAATTCTATGAGAATCTGCTCCAGAAATACTCCAAACTCATGTATTTCACTGCGGAGCGGTATCGGATAGAAAGCGTCGATTCCAGAGACATCGTTCAGGAATCGCTCTTAAGCCTTCTGAAAGGCGACAGAGAAACACTGCTGAAGTCATTCCCGGAAGAAACGCTGGTCAGCTACATCTATTACACCGTCAAGAACACGGCAATTTCCCTGAACCGCAAGCAGGCCAGATTCACACAGGCGGAGCTTCCTCTAGAAGAACAGGGGCTGGAAGAAATCCAGGATCCCAGGTCCTGGGTCTCGCAGACGGAACTGCATATCGTTCTGGATTCTCTTCTGGATGATCTCCCGGAAAACGAACGGCTTTTGCTGACGTACAAATATCTTCTCGATTATTCCAATGATGAGATCGCTGCTTTGTTTGGATGGAAAAAGGACAGTGTCCGCATGATGTTGTCACGCGCAAGACAAAAAGCACTGAAACTGCTGGAAGACAAGGGAGTGAAACTTGAATGACTCGAAAAGAAGAAATGAGAGAACAGTATGAAGACAGCCTGTTCGGACTGCTGTTTGACGAAGCGGCATCCGCAAAAGGAAAGGAGCTGCTGTCAGAAAACGACCGGCTCAACGGGGATCCGACCCTGGCTGTTCCCCCGGGGCTGGAACAGATGTGCCTGAATACGATTCACAAAACAGGAAGCAGCAGAAAGCGGAGAAAACGTCTGTATATCTATCTGGCTGTCCTGTGCATCCTGGCGCTCTTTATCGGGTGGCGGCTGAACAGGCCGGAAGCCTTTCAGGTTCTGGAGGACGGCACCATCTATTTCAGTCATTACTCCGAGACCGGCACGGCTGAAGTGGAGCTGGGTGCCGGCGAGCATCCGATCCGGATTTCCGTGGATCACGGTGAGATTTATCTGCAGATCGAGCAGAACGGTTCCCGGATTCTGGAGGGGACTTTCTCCGGCTACAACGATTTCTCCATTCAGATCCCGGAAAGCGGGGATGTATCCATTACAATCACAGGCGTAAAGGCAAGCGGAAAAGTACAGTACCTGATTCGCGGTTTGACGTAACGCAGGAGATCTCGTCTTTTGAAGGAGGGGCATGTATGAAGCGGCTGATGCGGCAAATGATCATCGCGTTCGCTGTTCTCAGCACGGTGTCATTCACGGCATACTGTGACATGATCAATGCCCCGATCGTCCCGGTGGGCGGGAAAGAGAAAACGGCATGGATCATCGGGATCCTCGTTGTTCTTCTCCTGCTCCTGGTTTTCACCGTGATCCGGATCCGGAAAAGCGAAAACAAAAAGCGGGGCTGGATCGCGCTGGTGTGCACGATTGCGCTGGGTTCCGCCACCGCTCTCGGCATTGCCGGTTATCATCATGCACACAGCAAAACAATCGCCGATCCCGTAGACCTGAGGCTGGAGCAGGTCAGGCCGGGCTTGAATATCATGATTGAGAGCGCTGAGGATCTCGTGGATCTGAGACGAAACAACACAGTCATCGTCGGAACCGTTGTCTCCGTCGGAGAATTAAACGAGAGCAAGACCGTAACAAGGCAAGTCGGATATCGTACCTGGTACCAGTGCTGCTATGTGGACGCTCATGTTCGGGTGGAACCGGCTGGTGTGTTCTCCGGTCGGGACGGGCTCGCCGGTCAGGAGATCATCGTCCGGGAGCTTCTGATCATCAACCCGGACGGAACGCATGAGCCGTCGCGTCTGTTGAATGAGGATATCTCACGGGCTGTCTTCTGCACCAACTGGTTCAGCGCCGACGTGTTCGTGCTGGATATCCCGGAGTACGATCTCATTCCCGTACAGGATGACGGCACGATCACGATCTGGCCGTATCTGGTCCATGCGGCGGACTATCCGACTCTGGACAGTTTCGAGGCAATGGCACGGCAGCAGCTGGGATCCGCTTTCGGCATGGATCTGGATCGGATCTACCGGGACGCAACGGATGAGGAGCTGGAGCTGTTCCGCACGGTTTTCGAGCAGCCGGAAAACAACTGTTATATCCGGGCCAAGCAGGATCATACCGTCGATTATCAGACTGCCTGGCATGCTGAAGTGATTCAGGCACTTGTGGAGGAGCGATTCCGTTCCAGTGACGCTGTGGAGGAAGCCACTGAAGCACAGAAACAGGCGTATGAGGCCGCAACCGGAGAAACGGTTTCCAGTCTCTGGCGCATGAGCAGGAAGGCAGCGAAAAAACTGACAGATACCAGCGACGTCTACCCGAACTGGTATTGGGATTCCGATTCGATCCTGGTCAAGCTGGACAGCGACCCAAAGTACCGCTATTACGTGCCGTGTGTGGAGATCGAACCCATCGCGCCTGACTGGGCGCAGCTTTCCGCGGAATACGGCAGTGTCAGCGTGAGCGTATCCCTGCGCTATTGGACGCTTGATGACATGGGAGAGCCGGTCCAGTACAATCTCTCGTTTTTCTGGGACTGGGCCGAAAAGGAGCTCATTCAGGTGAGCCAGAACACCAGGACAAATGTCCTGCCGGCAAGCGGCTCCTGAACCGGCCGCATGATTCCAGTTGTTGGAATTGAATAGCAGGGCGATTTCTGATTTCTCCGAATGGAAAGATCTCAAACCAGAATCAAAGGATAAACGGAGGATTCCGTTATGCGAAAGAGGATTGTTGTTGTTCTTGCGACCGTTGGATTGTTGTTTTGTGTGATATACCTGTTCTTCAATCCCGCTTTCTTTCAACATACGGAAACGGTCGATGAAGCGGTCGCGCGATGGGCTTCCGTTAATGTGGAAAAGAAGACACTGTCAGACAATGAAGTCGGTTACGTAGAATTTCATATTTATGCGGATGAGAATGAAACTCTGAAAGAGCAAAAAATCGCGGATATGCATTACGTCATAATATGTGTAGATGAGAGGCCGGTCAGTGTGCAGTTTATAAAAATCCAGGATACCGAGGAAGCGTATATTGGTCCGATCCCGTTCGATTGTACTGAGATATTTGATTCCGGCCTTTCCTTTGCCATCATTTCAAGTCATCGTGCTTATCCGGACTGGATCACTCCTAATTATTATCTCTATACAGAAGATGGCAGTGTGATACCTCTCGGCGTCAATCTTGCCGTGCCCTCACCGCAAAAACGTGTCGCACAGGAGATTGAACGGGAAATCAAGGAACAGGCAATCGATATGACGCTGGTCAGTCCAAATGAGATTTGCAGCGTATCCTGATCTTCCAGATCGTACAGATCACAGGCTGGCATCTGAAGAGTATGCCGGCCTGTCATATATTATGCCAAATTATTTACATAAATATATTATGTTATATTTTGCAGGACTGTTATACAGGTAAGTGATCGAATTGAATGGGTAATCGAGCACTGGAAATGCAGGCTGCTCTCAGTTTGAACAGGTCCTGCAATCTCTTTCTGCTCTCCTGTTGCGTTTTCAGAATCTCCTGCGTCTTCCTGTAATGAAAGGAACAATTTCCTGGAAGGAGACATATATGAAAAAACTGCTTGTCTTTCTGCCGTTGACACTTTTATTGCTGCTTATGGGATGCAGAGGAAGACGCGAAGATTTCACTGTGATGAGCCGGGAGGCGCTTTCAGAATCGATTTCGGAACGCGTCCCCAAGATGAATGAAGAAGAGCTCCGGAGTTTCTCGGGACGGATTCCTGACTTAATGGCTCTTGGCATCCAGAAAGAGGAGTATGTTCCGGCTGCGGATTCTGAACTGTACTCCATATTCGGAGGATTCCTCTATTCCCGCGATGGATGCATGATATATACGACGCAGCCCGATCATCCGGTTTGGACAGATCCAGATATGGTCAGAAAACTTGGCTATCAAAGATTCACTTTGGCACAGTGTGATTACACGTTGGAAGAACTCTATGAAGCATACGAGCAAATACGGATGCTTTCGCAATCCAAAGTAGCCGAAGCGGATTGCATCATCGATGTATTGCCCTGTTATGAGCTCAACAGGGTTGCCATCTATGTGAAGAAGTGGAATGCGAGAATAAGCAGTGCATTGTCAGGCCGGATCGACCATCCGGAACGGTGTGTTGTTGTGAACGGCTCTCCCCTTTTTGCCTGACATGAAAGTGCTTCCGAATTGGGACGCCTATCAGGAATACATAAACGAAATACAATATGATCCGAACTGGAAAGATACATTCCAGATTTTGCAGCGGATGTATTTGAATTGGCTGTTTTATCCGGCAAACAGCATGGAAGGGATGCTCTGCTGTCCCGCGAATAATATGCCGACCTACGGCGTGCTGCGAATCTATCAATACTCTCTCATTCGTACAGAACCGATCTTTGTTCAGTGGAATGAAGATGTCGAGATGACAGTCCGGCGGCTGTTTGCGGGCATCCCGGAATTCCGCTTCATTGTGACTGCGGGGTCGGCCCGGATCAGCACACTTCCGCTCGTAATTGGAGATCCGTACTTTACGCTGTTTCACGATGCGGAGAATGATGCTGCTCTGGACTGGTCTCCCTGGGAAATATTCTGGAACTGGAGCGAAGCACACCAGGACATTCTGGAACCTGCTGACTATTCTCATGTCTTCATTACAAGAGATGAAACTGCACATTTTGTGGTGTACCTGTTCCGGAACGTTCTGAATGAGAATGGATCGATAATTGCAGATGCTCTTCATTTGGAAAACGGAGAAATCACATTCCGGAAAGATGCGGAAATCCCGGCAGGCATTTTGAATGATGCGGAAAAAGGTGAGGATGGATGAGAAAAAGAAAGTGGCTGGCTGCCCTGATTCCGCTGGGCATTCTCCTGGTTTACCTGATATTTGTCTTGACTGCGCCGCTGCGCATGAATCCGCTGGATCGGCGGCTGGACCGTCTGGGCCTTCAGAATGATCTTCTGTGCGTGGAAGATCTGATCACCTCAGACAGCATCGACACCGTTTTTGTCGGCAAGTTGACTGAGCCCGGAAAAACCGTCGTTACATCAGGATCGTTTCAGCCCATGCGGATTCATTTCGCACAACAAATGGAGAAGGTGGATGAGGCGTATCCGGCACAATACGCGGATACCCCCGTTATTGTAGAACAGGTGCTCAAAGGGAATCCGGCTCTGGACGGCACGGTTGTGACCGTTCGGGAACTGCTGCTGGAAGATGCAGACGGACAATTCATCGCGTCACGTCTCCAGAATGGAGATATCAAGCAGGCAGTATTCTGCGCAAGTCGGGAAGACGGCGTATTCTGGATCGATATCCCTGAGATCTGCATTATCCCGGAGGAGGATGGCAGTCTGTGCTTCTGGGACGGTCTCGAGCAGAAGGAGATCTACCCCTCCTTTGCGGCTTTTGATGCCATGGCGCAAGAGAAGCTGGGCCGGTTTTATCGTGTTGATCTTGGCCCAGTGGAAAGAGATGCGACGGAGTACGAACTGGCAGAACTGAAAACGATATTTGAAATGCGGGAATATAATTCTGTGGTTCGTTCCTTGCCAGGCAACAGAAGAATGACGGAACAGCTGATCATCGGATTGTTGACGGCTCAAATGGAAAACGGTACAGCCGGCTTGCGGCCGCAAACCGCCTCGGAAGAGGAAGTCGCCGCTTATGAGAAAGAAACAGGAACCCGGCCGGAAGTCTTGTGGCGTATGACTGCGTCGGATATTCGGAACCTGAGTCTGAAAGAAGCGGCAGCAGACAAAACCGGGCTGTTCTGGAATTCCCGGTCACTTAACCCGCGCAATTATCTGACAGTTCTTCCTCAAATGGACGGGTTTTACTTTTTTGAACCGGATACTTCGGAATTGCTTGCAATCGAGCCCGTCCGCGCGACGTTTTCAGCAAGGAACGGTCAGCGTTATCTTGACTGCAGCTTTGTATACCTTCGATGGATCGAAGAGGCAGAAAGGCAGATGGAATATACAGTGAACTTTCGAATGGATCGCTCCGGCGGCGTACCACTGATCTATGTAATTCAGCCTCCGGCTTTTTAACACACGCCTTATGTGCTGACAGGAAATGAGAAAACACAGAAAAAAAACGACGCGAAAAGAGGTGGAATTTCGAATGAAGAAACTCCGTTACAGCGTGCTCACGCTCTGCGTTCTCACTGCCGCGTCTGGCAGCGCTTACTGCGATCTGATTATTCCGAATTCGGGGTCATCTTTTTCACAGACCGCCGATCCTTTGACCAGGACTGAGGCCGTCATGTGGATTGCGGGGACGATCGCAGTTGTGGTTCTGTTTTTGCTTCTGATTGTGATCTCTGTGAGAAAGAAGCGGAAAAATGCAGGTCAGAATACAACAGCAAACTCTCATCAGAACATTCCCAGAAGTCTTCTTTGGATCGTTGTGATTGCTCTTCTCATCGCAGTACCCCTGGCAGCCTTTCTTCCGAGATGCGGCGTCAGTCTCGCTCGTTATCTGACTCGAATTCATTCATGGGAAGCACCGGATGGGCCCTTCTCCTGTGTTATTGTGGAATCTCGATCAGATCTCACCAACTCCAGCACAACAAATGCCGTATCTCTCTATCTGCGTCCCAGTGATGTGGATGTCTTGATGAATCGGCTTCAACATGGTGCCGGCAAATCCTGGACGATTTGGGAAGAAAAGCCGCAGGACAAATCAGGATATCTACTGCACTTCCTTCGTGTCGACGGAAGTGGGATTACAATCCTCGTCAATGCCTGGAGTTTGTCCTGTCAAGGCGAAACAACGCAGTTTCACATGGATAGCGCTGAGCTGTACGCATGGCTGTCCTCCCGCGAACCTGAGCTGTGGTTGGACGGCGATGCCGTCCATTCCCGTTTTTTGACAGCAAACAATTTGACCGATGTGCGGCTGGCATGGCAGGAATCAAAAAAAAGCACTCCAGAATATGAGGCTGTCCCGGAATCGGAATGGCCTGCTATATGCAAGGCCATCGGGCAAATCCAACGCGACAGCGGTTCTGATGCCAACTATAACCCTCGCCCGCAGAAGCTATCGATTCAGTTAAATCTTGGATGTATTGTTCTCACGATTGAGGATTCACCCACTGCGAGCGGTGATCTTATGCGGATCATTTTTAGTTCTTCTCTGATGAATGAAAGCGAAACGCTCCTATACTATCCAGGAACGCAGATGTACTTTTTATTGGAACCAGACTGTCATCCTTTTCTGCCATGGATTCCGGAAACGGCAGCAATCCGCACTCTCATTGATTAAACGCTCTTACTCCTTTTCTTGTAGATGCGCAACATGCGGAAATCGCAGATGCTCTTTATTGGGAAAACGGAGAAATCACATTCCGGAAAGATGCGGAAATCCCTGAAGACATATTGAATAAAAAAGGAATGAGGTGGAATTCCGAATGAAGAAACTCCGTTACAGCGTGCTCACGCTCTGCGTTCTCACCGCCGCGTCGGGCAGCGCACACTGTGATATGATCACAACAGCGGATTATTCCACCCTGCACGGCCTGTCGCAGACCTGGAACTGGTTTCCATCTCAACGCCTTCGTTGTACGGGTGTTCAAATAAGATCATCACAGGCAGGATTCGCTATTGAAAAGAAGATCCAGAAGTAAACCTATCCAGCCTTCCTTGGCCTGTATGGAGATGACCTTATATGAGTTTAGAAGGCGTTCGTTGGAATTCAGGTTACAGCAACATTATGAAAGAACAACAAGGAACTGGATCGGCTATCATAGGGTCTTCAGTACAAATTTCCCACTGCACAGAATAGCTTCTTAAGAGGTACGGCAGCAGATGAGGCTTTGATCATGATTCCCGCAGCATTCATTGAATCCGAGCAGTAAAGCTTTCTTCATCTGCACAGATCAGAACAGAATAAGTATCAACCTGTTCAGATGCCGAAGATAAGTATGCATAATATTATTATCGGAATTCAAGGTTCCTATAAGCAGATGATCCTGAATCGGATCGAGCATCTTTTGGTATCATAGTTTCTTCTGACATGGTGAGGCAGCCGGATTGACATCGTCTATCGGGTGGTTGTAGAATTGAGGCAGTAGAATTGCTTGTGCAGATTTGCAGATCGTACAAGTATTCACATCGTGGAACAAAATGAAAAAGAATACAAGAAAGGGAGACAGCCATGGCTTATTTAACTGTGAATTTCATCTCCAAGAGTCTGATGAGAACCGTTCCCGTTAATGTCATTCTTCCGGTCGACAAGATGGTCTTCCCCGGTATGCCCGAGCCGGAAGACAAACCCTTCAAACTGCTTATTCTCCTTCACGGCATTCTGGGCAATTACACCGACTGGGTCAATGGCACACGAATCCAGCGGTGGGCGGAAGAGAAGAATCTCTGCGTGGTCATGCCCTCCGGCGATAACGCGTTCTATCTCGATTTTCCGCAGGCAGGTAATTTCTACGGCAAGTTCATCGGCGAAGAGCTTCCGGCAATGATGCGAAAGATGTTTAAGATCTCCGACAAGCGCGAAGACTGCTTCATCGCCGGTCTGTCCATGGGAGGCTTCGGTGCCATGAGAAACGGCCTGAAGTATTCTGAAACCTTTGGATATATCGCTTCCCTGTCCGGCGCTTTCATTCTCCGTGAGCCGGATCCGGACAAGGAAGATGAACAAATCGGCCGTATGGGGCTTGAGACCTATTGCTTTGGAACCATGAAGCAGGGCTGGTTCTCGGACAAAAATCCCCAGTTCATCGCGAAAGAGATGGCTGAGAAGAAGGCTGCGGGAGAAGCTGTGAACTTCCCGAAAATCTATATGTGCTGCGGTACGGAAGACGGACTCATCAGCTCCAATTACGTCGTAAGAGATGACCTGAAGTCCAAGGGCTTCGATGTCACCTGGGAGGAGGGTCCCGGCGCACATGAGTGGAACTTCTGGGATACGTACATCGAGAAGATTCTGAACTGGCTGCCGCTGGACAGCGGGGCCGCAGGCATCAACTCCGGAAACGTAGGAAAGCCGGAATAACCGATTCTCTCCTTGCGGGGTAGTGATTCTCTCTCCTGCTTCAATCAGTTTATTTTGGCCTCCTTACACATTAGACCATGTCGTATCACGGACAATGTGTAAGGAGGCAATTTGCTTTATTACGATCGAAACGATCCAAAGGAACGGCGTTGCGGCACAATCGGGAAACAAGAGCACAAAGCACCTTTGCACAACTCATGAAGTCAAAACGGGGATACCATTGGGGTTTTTGAAAAAGGATCTCATTCTGTTTTTCTATAATGCTGCATCAATAATGGAATTGACATGCAGACCAGATCGTCCTACAATTGTATTAACAGATCATTTTTGAAATGAGGTGTTTGTGATGGCTCGATCCAGGCAAGGCTTGGATATGACGGTAGGCAGTCCGGTAAAGAGTGTCGTCTCCTACGCCATCCCGGTGGCATTTGCGGGACTTCTGTCAAGTCTGTACAACACGATGGACTCCATTGTGGTCGGACGTTTTGTCGGCTCCAATGCGCTGGCAGCTGTGGGTGCCAATGTTCAGCTGAATATGCTGCTCATGACCGTGATTGTCAGTCTGACCTCTGCTTTCTCGGTATTGGCGTCTCAGGCGTTCGGTGCGAAAAAACAGGACTTGGTCAAAAAAGTTGTGGTCTGCGCTGTGTATGTGGTGGCTGGCGGCGCCATCGTCATGGGTCTCATCGGACTGACACTGGCACGGCCGCTGATGAAGCTGATCAATACGGATCCAGTGATTCTGGATGATG
>JAEEGL012980085.1_pt1 | contig 27973 bp, 20 predicted proteins | sample 9134231 | NCBI WGS metagenome assembly JAEEGL01 (sample SAMN16246548, study PRJNA631951) | gut metagenome | biome: gut microbiome; feature: rumen; material: fiber-attached | host: Bos | place: Iran: Karaj | collected 2018-10
ATTAAATCTGTCGCTCTTAATGAATTTCTCGAGGCTGTTCTGCCATTCAGGAATCTTGAGCTTAAGACTCTTTGAGATTTTATCCTTGCTTAGAACAGAATAAGCCGGGCGCTGAACTTTTGCTCCGTATTCTTCTGTTGTACAAGGATTTACAGTACATTCCTGTGTTATGCGGCCGAATTTACGTCCAAGACGGTAAATCTCGCAGGCAAATTCATGCCAGTTTGTCTGACCTGCATTTGTAAAGTGATAGATTCCATATGCAGGAGCACTGTTTTTTCCGAAGAATGATTTAGCATTATCACTTTTATCGATAAAACGGAGAATTACAGAAGCCAGGTCTGGCGCATAAGTTGGAGTACCTTTCTGATCATTTACTACGCGGATCTGGTCATGACTGTTCATAAGCTTTGTCATAGTGTATACAAAATTCTTTCCATCAAAACCATAAAGCCATGCAGTACGGATAATGTAATAAGTGTTCATTTCCTTCATGATAGCATCTTCACCGGCAGCTTTAGTCTTACCATAAACACCAAGAGGTGCCTTTGGAAGCTCTTCTGAGTATGGAGAAGTTCCCTGACCATCAAAAACATAATCAGTTGAAATATGAATCAGTTTAGCACCAATAGAGCGGGCAACCCGGGCAATATTAAGAGGACCAGTTGCATTAAGTTTCTCTGCAAGTTCAGGCTCCTCTTCTGCTTTATCTACATTTGTATACGCTGAACAGTTAATAATCCACTGGATTTTTCTGTCTGCTTTACGTAAATCAGAAGGGAAATATGCGGCTGTTTCGATTTTATTGGTAAAATCAATAAGTGCCTGTGGATCAGTAATATCAACCTCGCGGTCTGTACCAATCCATGGAAGTTTTTTTTCATCAAGCTGCTTTGCAACCTCACTACCAAGCATACCTTTGCAACCGATTAACCAGATCATTTTTCCCTTCCTCCCAATCTGTATACCGTCATCCCGAACTTGTTTCGGGATCTTATTAAAGAGATGCTGAAACAAGTTCAGCATGACGGTTTCTTGACATATTAAAATTTCTTAAATATAAATGAACAGAAAGTATTTATTCTGTTGATGAATGATGTTTGAATTCGTTCTGTAAAGAATGGAACACGAGGCGCATTTACACCACCAATTCCATAAAGCACCCAGTTGTCTCCATCGCGGAACAAAAGGATACAGATTTTCATTTTACGTGGCCAGATACAATCGAACTTATCGAGATAACGAAGCTTGTTTGTATTAACTGCAGAATATAATATAGAATCTGCCCCGCGAGTGAGTTCGATATCTTCCTGAACGATGTCAAAAGGCTCCATCAAAAGGTCAGCCTTAATTGTTTTACCATCGGCTCGTTCAATTACCTCTTTAATTTCTGCAGAATCATAAAGATTCCACCATGCATCATGACGAACTGAATAATAAGGAATACCTGCATATTCAGGGACATTATTCAAAATAGCTTCAAGCCGCTGAGGAAGATCTTCATTACCTTTATATGGCTTAATCTGGATTACTTCTGCAAGATATTTAGGATTCAAATCATGAATTTCTGTAAGAAGCTTATCTCCAAGAGTAACTTCACCCTTTTTGAGGCAAACAAATTTTTCGTAATTAATGTTTTTGATTAAAATTTCGCCAGTTGCAATCTTAGCTCTTTCATCTTCAGTAAGTCTACTGTTAAATGGATCTGCAAAAACAGAGAAAACAAGAGTAAATAAAAATAATGCTGAACAAAGTATTCTTTTCATATTTGTCCTCCTATTATAATTTAAAACACGTAAACTTGCAATTCAGTACACTTTTTTGGTAGAAATATTATTTTAATCTTTAGAAACTTGACGATAAAATATTTGTATAGTATATTTATTTTAAATAAGGAGGTAGCAGATGCATAAACAGAATGTAGTTGGTATTGTTTTTCGCGGTCCGGAAGGAAAGAAAGCTATCATGCAGATTATGCGTGCTAAAGCTCCTAAGCCAGATCCTAATCTCGAAAAGCGCATGAAAGCATTCCAGGAAGCTGTAAAGAACGGATTGTTTGAAAAGAATGCAAACCTTTGATTTTTATATAGAGCCACTATCAGAAGACTTAAATTCATACGAACTTAAAATGTTTAGAGTTCAACATGATGAAGGTCAATTTTCTAATTACTTAAAAAAAATTGCAAAAAAACATCAATCTTCTCATATAAATAATATCTATTTAATTAGATATTCTACTACTGGACAAATAGTTGCCTGGTTTGGATTAAAAGCGGCTACATTACCATATAATGACATTGAAGATTCTTTTCTTATTCCAGCAATCGAACTTACACATTTTGCAGTAGATGAACGTTTTAAGAATCCTTTAGGTGCAAGTGGTTCCGTTCATACTGGTGAATATATATTCTGGAATTACATTATTCCAATTGTTAGAGATGTTTCAGAAAAAGTAGCCTGCAAAGCCTTATTTGTCTTTGCAATAGACACACCAAAACTAATTAAATATTATAAAGAAACATTACAATTTAGAGAAATAACAAACACAAATGAAAAACAGTTTTTCGAATATGCAGTTCCAGATTATGATGGAGACTGCAAGTTTTTATATTTTCCTCTAAATGAATAAAATATTTAAACGAGAATACAATGGCTAAAGCAAAAAAACATTTCTTTTTTACTATTCTTTTACTGACTTCATTTCTGCTCAATGCTCAAGAATCCCTCAAAAGTATAGAAGAAGATTATTATGATTTCTTATCCCTCACCGGAGTTGTAGAACGCCCTACCCTTGGATATAGAACTTTAAGCGATAACGTATGGACATTTAATGAAATAGAAACCTTCGAAGAAAACGAAGACGGTACATTCACAAAAGTCCGCACTCCAGGCGCAGAAAGCGCAAAACACCTCTGGAAAAACAACAACCTTGGAACAACCTATACACTGTGGGAGCCGGCCGCTCCGGCAGACAACTGGTTTACCCGCGGCCTTAAACAGGGAATTACCGCCCGCATTTACGGTCCAGAATGGTTTAATAGTTATAACAGTGCCGCCCCTTACGGACAGAATGACGGCGGATTATGGCAGGGACGCGGCTATAATACGGCGCTTACTGCGGGCTTGAGACTTGAAGGATATGGATTTGAGTTGACTTTTAAACCGCAGATTAGCTGGAGTCAGAATAAAGCTTTCGAAACAAATCCAGATGTTTATCCGGATCCTCATTCTTATACATTCCAAAGTGGTACTGTTTATCACCCTATTGATGTTGTTCAGCGTTACGGAGATACCTCCTTCTGGAATTTTGACTGGGGAGATACAGAAGCACGCTGGACCTGGCACTCACTCACTTTTGGTGTAGGAACACAAAATCCATGGCTAGGCCCTGCTTATCTGAATCCGATGCTTGGAAGTAATAATACCGGTGGCTATCTCAAATTTGATGCAGGTCTCCGCAAAACAGATGTAATTTTGCCATTCCTTGGCTGGAACCTCGGTTCCATTGAAGGCCGAATCTGGGTTGGTCGCCTCGAAGAATCAGATTATTTTACTGCAGCTTATAAGCACGAACCAAGAATGGTTACCGGAATGTCAGCAAGTTATAACCCGTCTTTTATTCCAGGTCTTACAATCGGATTAAACCGAATCTTTATGACTTACTGGAGAACGGAGAATCTTAAGTATATTTTGAGACTTTTTACTACAAATGGTGGCAATGCCTTAGCATCAAGTGGAAATGATGAAGATCAGAAATTTTCTTTATTTGCTGAATGGAACTTCCCAAAGGTAGGATTTACTATTTATGGAGAATTAGGACGCGATGATTTCGCAAATGAAAGAACTAATCCATTTCATACAGCAATATATACAATAGGTGCTAAACAATATATTCCACTGCCTTTTGGCTTAAAGAGTGAATTAAATTTTGAATGGAATAATTTTGAAATGTCTCAAGACTTCCAATTCCAATGGGCTTATATAGGATTTTATGGACATGGTTTTGTGAATCAAGGATATACAAATAATGGTCAAATACTAGGAGCCGGATTTTGTTGGGGTGGAAATAGCCAGTTTATTCAATATAAAGTATATTATCCATGTGGATATACTTCTTTTAAATTTCATCGTTATTGTCCAAATAATAATTCTGTATATAGTCAAGCCGTAAATACATCATCAGATGCTGTAAATGGACCAATATTCCAAAAATGGTTTGCAAATTTTGAAACATATTATTGTTATGGATTACAGACTTTATTTTTCTTTTCAAATAACATAACTATTAATGGAGAAGTCGATTATATTATAATCTATAATGGTAATTATTCAGAAAAGGATAAACATACTTTTAGATTAGAATTTATGCTCAAATATGTTTTTTAATTATTATCATTTTTATGCATAGCTAATTCTAATTTTATCATATATTTATATATTTTATAATCAACACTTTGATTCTTCATTTCTGCTTTATAGAAGTATTCTTCATCATGTGGATTAATTTTAAAAAACACATCGCCTTTAGCTTTTTTGTGCAAATACTCTTCATACGTTTTTGTAAAATAATGATTTATTTGCATTGGAAAATAAGTTGGATTAGCATTCCATGGAATTGGATTCTTACCAAAAGTACACATCTTATCAAAAACATTTACAGGAGGAAGAGGAATATTTTTTTTCTTACCCCAACAATAATGATGTAAAACCCCATTATGTTTATCATTTTTGTCAAAAGTATAAGCTGTATTAAAAAACATTTTTCCTATACTTGCATATTTGTTGTAGCATACAATTAAATCTTTACATACAAGACCTTTGGTATCACGTGAAAGTTTTCCACTTGTTCCAAAAATTTTCCAATAAACAATAATAACAGGTCGTTTATTCTGATAAGGTTTTAAAAAGTCATAAATATTATTTGTTGTATTAGGAACAATAAATTCATCTATATCTATAAAAGTAAGCCATTCAGTATCATCCTTATATTTATCGAATGCATCATGATAACATTGCATTTGAGCTTGATTTTGAGGCCATTCTGTAAGAGTAACAATCCCTTTTTCAATATACGGTTTTAATACTTCCTGATAATTATCCTCAGAATTATTGTTGTATAAATAAAAATGTTCTACTCCTACAATTTTATGATACTCAATCCATTCTTTTAAATAGAGAGCTTCATTTTTGAATATTGCACAAATTGAAATTTTATATTTTTTTGAAACTGGTTTAACTTTATTACAATTGAGCCGTAATCTATACATTAGATTAAACGGAATCTGAAGAATACTTTTGATTATATATTTCATAGTAACTTCATAAGGACTGTCTAAAATTAAATACTTATTTTCTTTAACAGTTTTCATTTTAACTCCATAACTTATCAAATCGTTTCAATTCTCTTTCTTTTTTATAATCCTCTAAATATTTAATATAAGTATATTCAGGTTCATAACCAAGATCGGTTTTGGCATTATCAATATCCATTACGAAACTAACAAAAGCATCATCACCAGGAATACTAATAATTTTTGAAGGATTATCCTTTGGAGAAAAAACTTCTACCATTCCTTTGATTTGTTCTTCTAATGTTGTTTTTATTCCAGTTCCAACATTATAGGTTCCACCATCAACTTCAGCAAATAAAGCTTTATACATCATCTGGCATAAATCTTTTATGTAAACAATATCCTTAAATGCTTTTGGATTACCCCACATTTCAATATCTTCACCAGCAGTAGCTCTTTCTATCATGTATCTATAAGCAACAAGCTTTTTCTTACAATCAACATAATAATATGTATCTGGATGATATAAATATATATTTGGTAATCTAAAAACAAAATTTTTTAATCCATATTCTTGATGATAGAATTCCATAGTATCAACAATCATACATTTTGTTATAGAATAAAAAGCATGATCACCAGTATATTTTAATTTGCGGCCCAACTTTGGAGATAATACAGTTTCTTTTCCCCAAAAGCCGGCCATTTCTGCCCATGTTTGTGTATATAAAACTCTATCAACATTATTATTACGAGCATATTCAAGTATTCGTAAAGCTCCATTAATGTTTGTATTTACATAAGCAAATGGATCATATTCTTTAAGATAAGCTGGTAATAACCCTGCAAGGTTTACAACTGCATAGATATCGTCTTTTGGTAAATTATTAAAGTCTTCACTATTTAATAAATCTACATTTATATATGTAATATCATTTTGTGTAAAAAAGTCAGTATGTTTACGACCAACTGCAATAACTTCAAAGTCTGATGGTAAGTTCTTTTTACAATAATCAACAAAATATGCTCCAATGTTTCCAGTAGCACCAAAAACAATAATCTTTTTCATTTTGACCATCCATCTAATTAATTTTCTATTTAATCATTTATTACTTGAAAAGTAGTTTATTAAATATCTTAGATACCATTATGGAATACATTCCAGGCATTTTCAATAAAACTTTTAAATTCTTTAATGAAATAATATTCATTTTTTCTTTCTTTAAATTGAATCTAGTCATGAATTCTTTTCTAAATTCTGTTGTATCAATTCTTTCAAAATTATGTTGATAATCAGTTGTCTGATTTTCTATTACAGATCTAAGATTATTTATAAATCTTTCTTCAGTTATAACACTCCCCTCAAGTAATTTTTGTCTTTGTTTTAAATACTCTTCATTATTTAATAACTCATCAACATCTTGTATTAAATTTTCATAATTATCATATTCTATTTTTGTATCTTTTTGATTTATCAATAAACCATCAGAGTCTGAATTATGTCTTAAAGTAATTGGAATTTTTCCTGCATTGGCAGCATATTTCATCATCATACCACCGAACATAGGATAGGTGTTTAAGTATAAAACGCAATTCTCAATTAAATAATAAAAATCATTTCGTTCTTCAATAAGGAAAGCTTGTCCTGGATATTTTTTTAGAATAATATCCATTTGTGATTGATCTCCACTTCCTGCGTATAAGAATTTTATATCTTTATGATTTTCAAGAATATGATTGACTATTTTATAAAAATAATTATTCTCATCACCTAATGTTTTATAAAGTTGTCCACCACTAAAAATATAACGTTCTTTTTCAATATCAAATGGTAAAGGTTTATTTGATTTTTCCTCATTAATTACTAAATTTACACCAAGTTTTATACATTTATCTTTTGAAATATTTCTTTCGTAAAATTGATTTGAAGCAGACATTTCTCTACTCCCACAAAAATAATCATTACAATTTTTTCCAATCCAGAATGCATGATCAGTTAAATCAATTAAATATCTCTTTACAAGATTTTCCATTACTGCAAATGAAATATATCCAGAAACATCACATGGTGTTGTATAAAAAAGCATAGCTTTTGGTTTATTTTTTTTTATTACAGTTATAATATTATTACAGGTATTCAGAAAACCTTTGTTTGTCTCAACATACTCATAAACGACATTTGCATTTTCCAGAACACTTTCAGTTTCTTTCATTTTACCAAAAGAATCTTTTGGCAAAACATATATTATTTTGTAATTATTTTTTTTAAGTGCATTTAAATACATTTTAGCTACACCACGAACATCCATACCAAATCCATCATAAAAAAGGACTGTATTTGAATCTCCCTGATAATTATCTAATTCATATTTTGATTTAATTTCTTTTGAAATATCATATAAAATCTTTTCTAGATCTTCATCAATGTATGTCTGATTATAATCATATAAAAAATTTGCAATAATTTGTGATACTGTCAAACAAGATTCATAATCATGTTTTTTATAAAATCTTTTAAGATAATTCATTAAATAATTGATAAATTTATCACATTGATTTTTTTTATTTTCCATAATGTTATTTCCATAATTAATTTTCAAATGGATTATGAATTATTATATTTTTTGTTTCATTATATAATATCCATATCTATTTGAACTGTCAGTTATTATATGACCATCAAATTCATGTTCAATAAATTTTCGTTCAAGAGTCCAACCATCTTGTAACATTTTCTCACAATTATTTAAATCATTTTCATTGAAAATAAATCTAACGGCAGCTTTTTGTGGTTCTACAACTCTTGAAAAATCAGGTTCAATATTTAAAGCAACCTGAATTACCATTCTTGTAAAATCATATCCAGTTGAAATACGAACTAAATCAGAACCAATACAATCACCACCCATTCTGGAACCTATTTCAATTATTTTTATATTACCAGAATCATCTATTTTAATTTCTGAATGAGAAGCACCATCGGTAATTTTTAAACTGTCTAGTGCATGATAAATTACAGTTTTAATCTTTTCTGTTATTTCGTCATTTATGGGAGCTGGTTGATTATGACCAGTTTCAATAAAATGAGGAGCACCCGTTGTTAGTTTTTGTGTTACAGCAAGAAAAGTGTGTTTCCCATGATACGAAACACATTCGACGCTATATTCATTGCCCTCTGCGAACTCTTCGATCATTGCCTTCTTTTCAAAGGATTCTTCACAAGCTGATTTTATTGCCAGAGGTAATTGTTCTTTTTCGGAGATTTTTGTAATTCCACGACTACCACTTCTATCTGTAGGTTTTATAATTAACGGAAAAGAAAAATTAGACAAATCATAAGGAGAATTTTCAGATACTTCCATGAACTTTGGAATAGGATCACCATTTTTTTCAAAGGCTTGTCTCATTAAGAATTTATTTGTTGCGATTTCTGAACATTCAATAGAATTTGAATTAAGACCCATCTTTTCAGCTACATAATTAACTGTTAATACTGCTAAGTCTGATGCAATTGAACAAATACCATCTATTTTTATTTCCTGACATTTTTTAAGAATTTGTTCTTTTTCTACAATGCTAATTGGATAAAAGAAATCAGCATCATTTTTTCCTACTGCACCTTCTTCCCATGCAAATACATGAGTTTCCAATTCCAATTCTTTTGCCTTAAGAATAAGCTGTCTCTGAAAATCATTGGCGCCAATAATAGCAATTTTTTTCATTATATTAATTCCTAAAGAAGTTAATTACAGTATCTATAACAGTTTTAACATCATCATCTGTCATACCATACCATAATGGTAAACGTACAAGTCTTTCACTTTCTATTGTCGTATAAATATCTTTTTCGAAAAATCTTCCAAATTTTTGTCCTGCTGGAGCTGAATGAAGCGGAATGTAATGGAATACACAACCAATTCCAAAACTTTTCATATAGGAAATAAATTTTGTTCGTTCTTCCAGATCTTTACATTTGATAAAGAACATATGTGCATTATGTTTACATTCCTCAGGAACAAATGGCAACTCAACCTTACCTTCATCCGACAAAATCTTAAACGCCTTATAATATCTTTCCCAAACAGAGATTCTTGAGTCATTTACTTTATCAGCTATTTCAAGTTGTGCCCAAAGATAAGCAGCGTTTAATTCACTAGGTAGATAACTAGAACCATAATCAACCCAAGTATATTTATCAATTTGTCCACGATAAAACTTCGATCTATTTGTTCCTTTTTCTCGTATGATTTCTGCTTTCTCAATATCCTCTATAGTTGTATTTATTACTATTGCTCCGCCTTCTCCCATACTATAGTTTTTTGTTTCATGAAAAGAATAACAACCATAATCTCCGATAGTACCAAGAGCTTTACCTTTGTAATATGACATAACTCCCTGGGCGGCATCTTCAACAACTTTTAGATTATGCTTATGCGCAATATCCATTATTGTGTCCATTTCACAAGCAACACCTGCATAATGTACTACACAAATAACTTTTGTTTTATCAGTAATAGCACGTTCAATTAATTTCTCATCTATATTCATTGTATCTGGCCGAACATCTACAAATACAATCTTACAGCCTCTTTGAACAAATGCATCTGCAGTTGAACAGAATGTATAACTTGGCATAATAACTTCATCGCCGGGTTTTACATCACATAGTAAAGCAGCCATTTCTAATGCAGAAGTTCCGCTTGTTGTAAGAAGAACTTTTTTTGCATTAAAATTTTTCTCCATCCATTCATTACATTGTTTTGTAAATGAACCATCACCACAAATTTTATGTGCATTAATAGCTTGAGAAATATACTCTTGCTCTTTTCCTGTAAAAGGAGGAACATTAAATGAAATCATACACAACCTTAATAATTAGAGTATTAATTATTTTTTTTAATCTTGTTTTTTATAATATTCAATAAATATAAATAACATTCATTTTTTGTTAAAATGGAAAATACAATATATATTGCAACTCCCATTATAATTTGTAATATTAAAATTATTACTTTGTTTATTTGAATAAATCTTAAGAAATAAATTCCAATAAACATAATTATAGAAGGAATCATCATAACTAACCAGTCCAAAACCTTCTCTTTTATAGAATACCCCATTACTTTGTCTATTGCAATTCCATTTACAATCATCTCCATTACAGTAGATAATACTAATACAAAAGTTAACGCATAACTATTTATAAACGAAGCTACAATTATAAATAATAACCATATAGGTTTTTTTATAAACTCAAGCTTAAAAACAATGTCACTTCTTCCAATAGATTTTAATGCAATAACATCTAAAGGACTGATTGTTCCTAATATATTAGCAAAACAAATAATACACAAATAAGGTACACATGGTAACCATTTATCTGTTATCAATACTGAAATAAGATTATTTGAAACAGCTATTAATCCTACATAAAATGGTGTTAATACATAAGCATATATTTTAGTGGATTTTCGCATTGTATCCTTTATATTTGAAATATCAGCAGATTTTTTTGAAAAAGCCGGAAAAAGAACACTTGATATGATTGTAGAAACATTTCCACTTATTAAAGCCGGGAAACCATATCCTCTATTATAATATGCTAATTCAGAAGCAGAATACCATTTTCCCATTATAAATGAATTTAATTGATTAAAAATTGTTCCTATAAAATCAGCACCTAAAGAATTTGCTCCAAACTTTAATAAAGGAATCGTCTTTTTAATTTCAAAAAATAATTTTGGTTTCCATGGTACAATAAAAAGTTGTACAATACAGGTTATTAAATTTGCAACTATCATTTGAAATACTAGAGCCCAGGTACCAAAACCTTTTAATGCCAACAGTATTCCTATAACTCCAGAAATAACTGATGCAATAAATGAAGCAAAAAAGGTTTTACGAAAAATCATATTTCTTCCAATATAAGCATTTTGTATTGAACTCAGAGAAGAAATTGGAAGAATAAGTGAGAGTACTCTAAGTAAATTAGTCAATTCATCTTGATTATAAAAGCCTGCAATAAATGGTGCTAAAAGATAGATTATACCGTATAAAACAATAGATATTATTAAACTGATATAAAATATGGTAGAAAAATCTTTTTCATCAGCTTGTTGATTTTGTATTAATGCAGCATTGAAACCATTTACCACTATTACTGTTGCAATATTTATATAAACCAGAATCATACCTAAAAGGCCATAATCTTCTGGTTCTAGTATTCTAGCAATTACAAGAGATACAACAAAAGTAACACCTTGAACAAGAATTCTTTCAGCAAATTTCCAAGCAAAACCTGAAAAAACTTTATTTTTTAGATTGTCCATAATTATCTCTACAAATCAATTATATGGTATAAAAAAAAACTGTCAACTTACAAGAAAAATCAATTATATTTGTTTTATTTTTTTTAATAAGTTTTCATCTAAGTTAGTATAAATTAATTCAAAATTATCTTTGTTACATTTATCTAATAATTCAGGAATATTTATATTTACAAGTTGATTTATTAATTCTTCTGAAAATCTATACTTTATAATTTTAGCAGGATTTCCACCTACAATTGCATATGGAGGTACGTTTTTTGTAACTATTGCACCGGCAGCAATTATTGCCCCTTGTCCAATTTCTACCCCACTACATATAACTGTATTAGCACAAATCCATACATCATCATGAATTATTATATTTCCCTTACTGCCTGCTTCTTTTTCTTCACCAAAAAGTTTTACCTTAAAAGGATAGGTTGAAATTGTATTAATATTATGTTCACCACCTAGTAAAAACTTCGAATCCTTACTAATTGAACAATACGAACCAATAATTAATTCTGTATGTAATGGTGAACTATCTTCTATATTTAATATGCCGTAAGTTTTATTTCCAACATGAATTTTCGAAATATCACAATAATTTCCTAATTCTGTATAATTATGAGAATTAAGTTTCCGATATGTTTTTTTTAATTTCTTAAATTTTATCAAATTTATAATATAATTAATTACCATATTATTATTATATCATATAACACTCGAAAAAAATATATCTCAATTATTTCAGGATAATATGTAACTGAAATTTTATCTTGTTAGCAATATTATTTTCTGCTACTATTTCTATATGATATCCATCGCAATGGCCACCTACAATGGTGCCGAATTTGTAGCAGAACAGATAGAATCTATTCTTGAACAGACTTATTCTGATTTTGAATTAATAATTTCGGACGATTGTTCAAAAGATAATACCGTTGAAATTCTAAATCATTATGCCGCAAAAGATAAACGAATTAAAATCATTATTAATGAAAATAATCTGGGATTCAAAAAGAACTTTGAACAATTAATTTCTATGTGCCATGGTGATTATATTGCATTTTGTGACCAGGATGACATATGGACTATTAATCATCTTGAAATTCTCATAAATGAAATTAAAGATAAAGATCTTGTATGTGGAAATGCTGATTTAATTGATAAAAACGGCAATAAAATGAATATAACAACATATGAATGTCTTTCAAATTTTTATCTACCAGAACAGAATGAAGAAACCTTAAAAAAACTGCTATATGGTAATTTTGCCCAGGGAACTGCTATGATGATCACAAAAAACATAGCCACACAAATCATACCTATTCCTGATTGCTGTCTTTATCATGACTGGTGGGCAGCTTCTATTGCAGCAATAAATAATGGATGTACATATACAAATAAAAAAGTATTATTATATAGACAGCATGGAACTAACCAGACTGTTACAAAAAAATATAAAATTATTGCATCTATAAAAAATGCTTTACAACAACGAAAAAAAATTAAAGAAGAATATAAACAAAAAATTGAATTTGCAAGTGAATTAGAAAAACGTACTTCAAATCCTGCATTTTTTAGTTCCATAAACGAATCAAAAGAATATTACACTGCCCTTTTACATAATCCTTTTAAGGCAATTTTATTATTCAAAAAGAATTATTCTGATATTTATTGGGTAAGGAATCCATCAAAGAAACTATTTTGGCTCAGATTTATTAAAGTATTTCTTTTAAAAATTTAGAGATTTTAAGTTCTACATTACTTTTCCAGCTTCCTCAACCCGCTGTTTATGTAGATGGCATAACATTAATCGCCTTTCCTCTGTCATATTACCATTGGCTTTTAACAATTTTTCAAACCAATCAGAAATATCATTTAAGGATTCCATAGGAAATGTATTACAATATTGTTTTACAGGTAGAAGATTAATCTGATCTTTATGATTGTAACCGAATGGTCGGGCTGTTATATTTTTCGACGAAGTGTTTTTCTCGTCTGATAACGCAGGTGTTGGAACTTTATAAAACATTGAAGAGCCTGAATCAAAGACAGGAGCTAGGCTTTTCCATTCCAGAGTTTCTGAATTGCGTATAAAACCAAAATTGCCCCAATGTCTATCGATATTTGCAATTATAAAATCTACAAATATCATTTGAGTTATATCGCGTTCTATTGATTCCAGATCTTTAATTCCGGCAATTTTACAGCAATCCTTAAAATGAGAAAACTTATCCCATAAGCCCCCTGAAAATGGTTTTAGATTATAAATATACGAAGCAGGAACAAATTCTAAATCATTGGATAGAAAATTCTGACAGGAACAATAGTAATTAAAACCTTCTGTCATCAATGAATACTTAACACATGGAATATTTAGACGTGTACAAATCTCTGTAGCTAATACTTCATTAAATGGTTCCTGCTGTTCAAGACCGGTTCCACCCTTCACAAGAATTCTCTGATTATTATTAATAATCCAGCGTTTTTTTAACCAGCCATCAGAAGTATTGTCTGGAGAAATCAGATTGATTTCGTGACCATCATTTTCAATAATACCAAAAAGAGCCCTACCTACATCTTCTGAGAAATTATTTTCAAAAAAATTAACTTCTTTCCATTTTAAATTCAAATCTGCAGGATGTGCCCAATAATGATCTGAAAGGCTAAGCCCCATACTCTTGTTTACTAAAGAAGCAATACTGATATTCCCCAGAGTTTCCCTGGCTTCTCTGAGATTTTGCCTGCTCTCTGGAATTGCTCTTCCCTGCCACCATTTTCTCATTACATCTGTAAGAGTTTTTTGTTCAACTTCAAAACTCTGTAATGCTAAAGGCAGATGTTCTTTGTTCAAAACCTCATCTACGGAAACAATATTTTCTCCATCAGATTCAAATTTGAGAACAGGAATATCTTTATGCTTTAGAATATATTTTGTAAATGATGACATTAAAATAACTATACCTTATATCTTAAGTATTATTCAATCTTGAATTCACCTCGATACTACCTTATAATAAATTCATATAAATCAAAGATTAAACATGCAAGTCTCCATAATAATCGTTAATTACAATACAAAAGATTTTCTCAAAAACTGTATAGATTCAATCTATAAACATACTTCAGAAATCGAATACGAAATTCTTGTTTCAGACAACGGCTCAACAGATGGATCTTTAGAAATGCTTTCCCGCGACTACCCGAAAGTTCGTGTTATTGCAAACGGAAAGAATCTTGGTTTTGGAGCTGCAAATAACAGAGCCTTGTGCGTTGCCCAGGGGAAATATATTTTCTATCTAAATAGTGATACTCTTTTATTAAATAACTCTGTTAAAATCTTTTATGATTATTTTGAAGCTCATCAAAATGAAAAGCTTGGTGCTATTGGTGGCATGCTTTTAGATGAAAATGAACGATTCATTCATAGTGGAGGCAACTTCCCTTCTCTTAAGAGCGAACTTTTAGATCTGATTAAATTAAATATAGGTAATGTTTATCTTACTTTAGGAACAATTCTTCGTTTCAAAAATATGCACAGAAATCATTTTGCAAAAGAAGAATATGGTCAAATTGATTTTATTACTGGTGCAGATATTTTTTTGAAAAATGATGAATATGCCAGATTCGATGAAGATTTCTTCTTGTATTTTGAAGATACTTACCTTCAATATAAAATGAATCTTTCAGGGCTTGAACGCCGCATAATTCCTGATACTAAAATTATTCATCTATGCGGTGGCTCTGTTGGTGAAGGTATGACTATTTACCGTAAAGCAAGCTTCAGCAGAATTAACTATGAATTTTCAAGAATAAGATTCTTACGAAAGACCAATATTAATAAAAAATCAGCAAAATTAGGAATAAAATTCTGTAAATTCCTTATAATTTTCTCCTGGATAAACCCTTTTATTATCAAAAAAACAAAACCACACTTCAGAAAACTGTTAAACTTGTAACTTTCAACTAAATCTATTATTATCTATTATATGTTTTTATCTAATCTTATAATCTCGCCTATAAAAACTATTCTTGAATTATTTTTCAACTTCTTTACTAAAATATCAAATGAGGGACTTGCCGTAATTGGATTAAGCCTTGTTGTTACTCTGTGCTGTCTCCCTTTATATATTGTTGCAGAACAATGGCAGGAGCAGGAACGAAAAATCCAGCTTAAATTGAAACCAGGTGTGGACAGAATAAAGAAAGCTTTTAAAAAAGATGAACAATACATGATTCTTACAACTTACTATCGTCAGAATCATTACCATCCTATTATGGCATTACGTTCTTCTTTCAGTTTACTTATTCAGATTCCTTTTTTTATTGCAGCCTATTCATTTCTTTCGCATGTTGATGCCCTTAAAGGATATTCATTTTTATTTATAAAAGATATGGGCTCTCCTGATGCCATGTTCAAAATTGGAAATTTCAGTATTAATATTCTTCCAATTGCCATGACTCTTATAAACTGTATTTCTGGTACTATTTACTCTAAGGGACATGGAATAAAAGAAAAGCTCCAGATTTATATTACGGCTGCGGTTTTTCTTGTATTATTATATACTTCTCCATCTGGACTTGTACTTTACTGGACAATGAATAATGTTTTTTCTCTTGTTAAAAATATTTTTTATAAGATGAAAAAACCTTTAACAGTCTTGTATATTCTCTTCTGCATTTTCTTTATCTTTGCAAGCATCTGGATATTTACTACAAAAAATCAATATTTCATTGCTGCTGTACTATTTGCAACTGTAATTGTAATATTTATTCCTTTCATCTTAAAAGGTATTAACTGGTTTATAAGCAATTGTCTTCAGAAACTAGATAAAAACACTAAACTTAGGGCTGGACTTTTTGTTATTTCAGCACTCACTTTAGCTGTCACTGCAGGTCTTACAATTCCTGCAACTATTATAGATTCCTCTTCTTCTGATTATTTTTATATTGATTCATACACTACTCCATTTCCATTCCTTTTTCATTCTTTTACTCAGGCATTAGGTCTTTTTGTTTTCTGGCCTGTGTGTTTATATGCACTTTTCCCTGCAAAAGTAAAAGATATTTTTGCTTTCCTTGGAGTATCATTTGCATTTATTGGTATTTTAAACTGCTTTGCTTTTTCAGGCAATTACGGTCTTATGAATGTTGATTTTTCATTAATGGATGAAGCACAAAGTTTTATGCTTTCTATGCCTTTAATGATTTTGAATATTATTCTTACTATTGCTGTTTTCGCTTTTATAATCATATTTCTTAAAAAGAAAACTGTTGTTCCTTTTTATGTTTCAATTATAGTATTAATAAGTGTTTCAGTTACAGCTTTAACAAATTTAATTCATATCAATAACAATTTTAAAGGTTCTACTCCACCACAGCAGATTACAAAACTTGATTCTCAATTCCACCTTTCTAAAGATAAACAGAATGTAGTTGTATTTATGGTAGACCGTGCTGTAAGCAGTATTTTTCACAATATCTTTGCTGAAATTCCTGGACTTGAAGATAAATATGACGGTTTCACATATTATCCAAACACTATCTCAATGTCTTTTTATACAACGTTGGGTGCACCAGGTCTCTTTGGTGGCTACGATTTTACACCATGGGAAATTAACAAAAGAACAGAAACTTCTATTCGAGAAAAACATAACGAAAGTCTTTTAGTAATGCCAACTCTTTTCACAGATGAAGGTTATGATGTTACTGTATCAAATTTACCTTATGAAAATTACAATCTTCAGCCTGTAGAACAGATTTATGAAAATCTACCGAATATTAATCGTGTTATAACACAGGGCCCTTATACCAGTTACTGGTATAAAGAACATAATATGACTCCAAAAGCACAGACATCATTTTTGCTAAAAAGAAATATTTTGTTCTTTAGTCTGTTTAAGCTGGTAAATCCTCCATTTAGAGTAATTGTTTATGGTTGTGGCTACAGATTATTGAGTAATCCTTATAGACATGAAGCATACATGGTTGATGCGTATGCACCTTTAGATTATCTTCCAGAGCTTACTGATTTTAATGCAACAAATAATACATTTACTCTTATTGATAATGAATTAACTCACACTTATGGTCTTTTACAAGCTCCAGAATTTGTACCAGTAGATAAAATCACAAATCCTGGAACTGGCATATTTGAGAATGATTCTACATATCATGTAAATACTGCAATGCTTCTTAGACTTGGAGAGTATCTCGATTATCTTAGAGAAAATGATTGTTATGATAATACCAGAATTATTATTGTTTCTGATCATGGTAACCCTGCTGACTCAGGATTATTTGAAAACAATCAGGGATTCTTAAAAACAAAAGAAGAATTACAGGCTGTTCTTTTAGTTAAAGATTTTAATTCAACTGGAAAAATGACAATTGATAATACCTTTATGACTAATGCAGATACTCCGGTTCTTGCGCTTAAAGATATTAATGATAATCCAGTAAATCCATTTACACATAATCCAATGAAAGTTCAGAATAAAAACGATTATGTAAAGATTTCTACAGCCCCAATGCAGAGTCTTAGAACAAGAGATGATAAGCAATATACTGTAAAACCAGAAGAATGGATTACTGTACATGATGATATTTTCAAGAATGAAAACTGGTCTCATGTTGATTTTGAACAAACTAAATGACTTTTTTTACTATAGTAAGTATAATATGAATAATTCGAGGTTATAATGCTAGATTTATTATATTCAGTAATCATTTATCCACTATATCAGTTAGTTGAATTAATATATTATGTTGGGTGGAAAGTTTTTAAAAATTCCGGATACGCATTATTCATTGTAAGTTTTGGAGTTTCATTTTTATGTCTTCCTCTTTATATCATTGCTGAAAAATGGCAGGAAACAGAACGACAGACTCAGGCAAAATTAAAATCTGGAATCGACAGAATTAAGGCTGCATTTAAAGGTGATGAACAATACATGATTCTTTCGACTTATTACAGACAGAATCATTATCATCCAATGATGGCCCTTCGTTCTTCTATCAGTCTTGCAATTCAAATCCCATTTTTTATTGCAGCTTACAGATTTTTGAGTAATCTGGAAGAATTACGTGGATTCAGTTTCTATATCTTTAAGGATTTGGGAGCTCCAGATTCATTATTTAAAATCGGAAACTTTAATATAAATGTTCTTCCTATTGCAATGACCTTAATTAATGTTATTTCTGGAACTATTTATAGTAAAGGTCATCCTATCAAAGAAAAAATACAGATTTATGTAACAGCTCTTGTATTTCTGTTCCTTCTCTATAATTCACCAAGTGGTCTGGTAATTTATTGGACAATGAATAATCTTTTTAGTCTTGTAAAAAATATTTTTTATAAGATGAAGCATCCTCTTATTGTTCTTTATGCATGTCTTTGTTTGATTGTTCTTGGAGCAGACTGGTATCTTTTGTTTAAGCATCACGGATTCTTATACAGAAGAATGATGCTTATGTCTGTTCTTTCTATTGTGTTCTTTACTCCATTATTGATTAAGTGTATTGATTGGCTTGTAAAGAAACCATTTAAGTTTATCGCCGACAATAAAACTGAACGAACACGTTTGTTTATAATAACAGGAATAGCACTTGCTGTTTTAGTAGGTTCTACCCTTCCATCTTATGTTATTTCTTCATCTCCAATGGAGTTCTCTTTTGTAGATAAATACAATTCGCCATTCTATTTCCTGCGTCATTCTTTATGGCAGTCAATTGGTTTTTGTGTTTTCTGGCCTTGCTGTATTTACTTTATGTTTGGTAAAAAAACTCAAACATTAATGACTATATTTGGAACCTTATTCTGTTTTGGAGCTGTTATTAATGCTTTTGTTTTTGGTGGACATTACGGAAATCTTTCAAACATTATTACTTTCTCTGATGCTGGTGCTTTAAAACCTTCAACTTTATCTGCATTAATAAACCTTACAATCTTACTTATTCCTGCAATAATAATTATTTGTTTACTAATTTTTAAGAAATCTAAATGGGTTTCAACAGTTGCATCTGTTCTTGTAATTGCATTCGTTGGAATTTCAATTGTACATAGTGTTACTATTTCTAAAAGCTACAAACAGTTAAAAGAATTAAAAAAGAATAATGATGCTATAACTTCAAGCACGAATATTGAACCTATTTTTCACCTTAGCAAGACTCAGAAAAATGTATTTGTTATTATGCTTGACCGTGCTGTAAATGGATTCCTTCCATATATTTTTGAAGAAAGCAAAGACCTCTACGATAAATATGATGGATTCACATATTATCCAAACACTGTATCATATGCAGATCATACAATAATTGGAGCACCTCCTATGTATGGTGGATATGATTATACTCCTTATGAATTTAATGAAAGAAAAGACGAAGCTCTTGTTGATAAACATAATGAATCTATTACTGCACTCGCAGAAGTATTCCATAACGAAGGTTATGATGTAGCTATCACAGATATGTCATGGGCTAACTACAGCTGGATTTCTGATTTGAGAATTTATAAGGATTATCCTTATATTAATGTACATCCAACAATCAGAGTTTATACAGACACCTGGTTAAAGCGACATCCAGAAGCTGCTTCTTCTACTGCAAGAAGTGATTTGTTAAAACGAAACTTTATCTGGTTCAGTTTCTTAAAAGTTATGCCACTTTATTTTAGAGACTCAATTTATAATGATGGCTTCTGGTGGAATACAAACAAAACTTTAGGAAATCTACAGGATGTTGTAAACAATTATGCCGCATTGGATTTCCTACCGGAATTAACAGATTCAACTTCTGATAAACCATCTTTCGTGTATTTTGTAAACGAATTGACTCATGAACCAAATTATTTACAGGCTCCAGATTATACACCTCTCTCTGAAGTAACAAATAAAGGTTCTGGTATATTTGCAGAAGACGTTCATTATCACGCAAACTCTGCTGCTTTAAAACGTCTTGGAGATTTCTTTGATTATCTAAAAAAAGAAAATCTTTATGATAATACAAGAATTATTATTACTGCAGATCATGGAGCTCCTTTAGACAATCATATTTGTCCAGAACAGGGAAAAGCAAACTTACCATTCCGAATTGAATCTTATAATCCTCTTTTACTGGTAAAAGATTTTAATGCACATGGCACTTTAAAAACAGATTCTTCTTTTATGACAAATGCAGATACACCTGCACTTGCTATTAAAGATATAAATGATGAAGCAATAAATCCATTCACAGGTAAGAAAATTAATAGACCTGAAGAAAAAGAAAAGGTATTTGTTGCATTCGTTAATACATGGTCACCTGATGCACATAGTAAAAATACATTTAAAATTTCTAATGATCAGTGGTATTCTGTTCATGATGATATTCTTAATCCAGATAACTGGAAAAAAGAATCACCATATAATAATGATAATAAATAACTTTTGTAAGGAGATATAAAATGACAGAACAAGAATTTGATTATCTGATGGCAGTTCGCCGCAAAGAAGATACTACAGGCTTTTCAAAAGACACTGTTTTGGCCTGTTCAAAAGCTGGTTGGGTAAAAAACAACAAAGTTACAGCTGACGGTATGGAAGCTCTGGCTCCTTATAAAGTTGACAACGCTATTATTATGGCTGCAGGCCGCAGCCGTCGTTGTATGCCGCTTTCTAACTATCTTCCAAAAGGATTGTTCGAAATTAAAGGCGACACAATGGTTGAACGCCAGATTAAGCAGCTTCACGATGCTGGAATTAAAGAGATTGTACTTGTAGTTGGATATCTTAAGGAACGTTACTACGAGATGGCAAAAAAATATCCTGAGCTTATTGTAATTGATAACACAGAATGGGAAGAAAAAAATAACATGTCTTCTCTTTATGCTGCTAAGGATTATATCAAAGCAAGTTACATCTGCTGTTCTGATAACTGGTTTGCTCATAACGTTTACCGTGATTACGTTTATGATTCTTATTATGCATGTCTTTATTCAGATGAGTTCTGTAATGAATATTGTGTAAAAGGACTTGATGACCGCGGATATATGACTGAAGTAAAGAAAGGTGGAGAAAAAGCCTGGTATACAATCGGCGAAGCATTCTTCTCAAAATCTTTCAGTGCAAAGTTTGTAGACCTCATGGTTAAGGAATATTACGATCCAGACATGAAGTATATGCTTTGGGATGATTTCCAGATTAAGCATATTACTGAACTTTTAATGAAGATTAAGCGCTATGATGATTCTGAATGTAAGGAATTTGATACAACTGATGATATTCTTCAGTTCTACCCTAACTTCAAGGAATTTATTGATCAGTTTTTTCAGGAAGACGAACTGATTAACTCAACACAGCGTATTTCTTATCTTTCAAATTATTCTGATACTAAACAGTATTCTGTTGTTGCTACAGAACAGCTTACAGGCCGTATGCATGTAAACGAGAACCTTTTTGGACCTAGCCCAAAGTGTCTTGAAGTTCTTCATAATGCAAAAATGGAAGATTTGTATTTATACGATCTTACCCGTGAAGATGAACTTGCAATTGAAGTTTCTAAAGTAACAGAGATTCCTACAGATTCTATTTTTATTCACTCAGGAAGTTCTGATGTTATTAAAACAATCATGACAATTGTTTTGAATAAGGATGATACTGTACTTATTTCTAATCCAGCATGGAATTACTATAAATCAGTTTGTGAATTACGCCATGCTAAGGCTGCTTATTACGATGTTGTTCCTGGTAAAGACTCTTACGAATTTGATATTAAGAATCTTCTTTCTGAAGCAAAGAAAACAAAACCAAGAATCATTGTTATTACAACACCTCATAATCCAACCGGAGCTGTAATTTCCAGAAATGATCTTGAAAAGGTTATTAAAGAAAATCCATCTTCACTCATTATTGTTGATGAAGCATACCTTGGACTTTCTACAGTAACTTATGATGCAAAATATCTTTTGAGTTCATATAACAATGTTGTATTCTGCAGAACCTTCTCTAAACTTTATGGACTTGCAGGTATTCGTATGGGTTACGGTTTGTGTACTCCAATGGCTAAGCAGGTTTTCAAGCTTGACTTGAACCCGTTCCGTGTTTCTAACATTGGACGAAAAGTTTGTATTGCTGCTCTCCGCGACACTGACTATTATTCAAAACTTACTAAAACTATCATTAAGCTTAAGGATGATTTTATTTCTGAAATCAATAAAATCAAAGGAATTAAAGCTTATAAATCTGCTGCAAATTTTATCTTTATCCGCTTTAATGAAAATCTTGGAGAAAAAGATAAAGAAATTGATGTACAGGCTCTTAAAGATTATCTTTCTTCTAACGGATATCTCACACGCCTCTGGACAGAAGGAAGTCATCTTTCTATGAGAATTACTGTTGCGCCACAGCCAGATATGGATAAGGTTTTAGAGCTTATTAAGGAGTTTGTATCAAAATGATGATTCTTCCACTTTATATTGACCCTGGTACAGGAAGTATGCTGTTTTCAATTTTAATTGGAGCAGCAGCTACACTCTTTTTCTTATCAAAAGCAATGTTACTTAAGTTAAAAGTACTTTTTGCAGGTAAAAAAGGTGTACAGGAAGATAAAGCATATAAGAAATATGTTATCTACTGTGAAGACAAACGTTATTGGACTGTTTTCCAGCCTGTTATTGAAGAGTTCGAAAAGCGTAAGATTGAGCTTACATATTACACAGGTTCAAAAGACGATGCTGTATTCGATAAGAATTATGAATTCATAAAAGCAGAATATATTGGTACAGGTAATGTAGCTTATGCAAAACTGAATATGCTTTCTGCAGGTATTGTTCTTATGACAACTCCTGGTATTCAGGTATATCAGCTTAAACGCAGTAAGAATGTTAAGCATTACAGCCATATCTTCCATTCCTGCACAGACTCAACAATGTATCGTCTTTTCGGTCTTGATTACTTTGACTCTGTACTGATGACTGGAGATTACCAGGCAGATGATATCAGACTTCTTGAGAATCAGAGAGGATTACCTGCTAAGGAATTAGTTACTGTTGGTTGTACATATCTCGATGTTCTTAAAGAAAAAATGGAATCTATTCCAGCTGAAGAAAACCATAAATTTACTGTTCTTGTTTCTCCTTCATGGGGTAAAAGTGCACTTCTTGGACTCTATGGTGAAAAACTTCTTGATCCACTTGCAAAGAGCGGTATGAGAATTATTATCCGCCCTCACCCACAATCTCGTATTTCTGAAAAAGATATGCTTGATCGTCTTCATGAACGCTATAAGGATTACGAAAACATTGAATGGGATAACGAGCGTGATAATATCTACTCTTTGAAAAAAGCAGATATTATGATTTCAGACTTCTCAGGAATTGTATATGACTATACCTTCCTTTGTGACAAGCCTGTTATGTATGCAAACTCTGAAATGGATTTGCTTCCATATGATATTTATGATACTGGTCATGAACCTTGGGCTGTAACAACATTACAGAAAATTGGTATACCAATTCAGGAAAAGGATTTTGAAAATATTGCAGAAGTAATTAAAAATGCTTCTGACAGCCCTGAACTTGCTAAGCTCAGAGCTCATTATAAATCAGAAGCATGGCAGCATATTGGTGAAGCTGGTAAATTAACAGCTGACTATATGATTAATAAAATGGCTTCTTTTGAGAATCCTAAAAATTAATACTAACACCAACTGTTAGAATTGCACCGAACATTGTCGGATACTCATCAGTATCTGCAATGTCAAACGGTGTAGTAAAATCTACATCTCTACAGTTTCCATTATTACCATAATCATCTCTATTATATTTATCCTGATCTATTACAGTAAAATAACTGAACATAAGTCCAAGATTTCCATAGAAAGAAAGTGGCCATCTGGTATTTAACGAAACTCTACCTCCGGCACTTACAATATGAATCCAGTTATATGCTCCATCATGAAGGAAGTATTTTTTCAATTCATCACGATTCTTATTACTTAATTCGGAATAAATATTACTTCCAGGAACTTGCTGAGTACCGTAATCTGCACCATGTCGAATTAACTGATAAGAGGCTCCTGCATTTGAATTAGCAGAAGGTTTTATCTTAAACTGGAGTAAAAATTCATCTGAGTTTGGTGGCAGATAATATCCTAGTGATTCACCATTATTTGAATAATTTTCACAAATATAATGACTGTACCATGGAGCATAGTTTATTGAATGGTGTGTATAACAATATGGTTCAATTTTTGTATATCGGAAGCTTAAAGAAGCAAATGGAAGTTTTGGAAGTATATATTTTATACCGCCCTGATAAGCAAACATAGCTCTTGTGTAAATGAATGGATTATTATTTAAACCATTTATTTCATCAAGATAGAAAGATGCCCATACAGAACCAAGACCTGCTATTGTATATTTAAAATCTCCAAATAATGCAAGATTATCACAGTCACCAATATGATTCTGATATTCTACGTAGTTTGCAAGTGGGAATATATATCCAATTTCAAATCGTTTTGGCCAGATTACAGAACAACCAAAATCCAAATGCAATCTCTTTAGATCCAATTCAATCATATTAAGAGAAAATGCATTCTGATACATATATGAATCATCAAGGTTTGCAGGATTACCAATCAACTGTAATTCCTCTTCATTTATATAATCCTGATTTGGATATTCAAGAATACCTGTTAATGAATAGAATTTAAGGAAATTAAAAAGTTTGAACTGTGCATCGACTGCCATAAATGGATAAGCCTGTTTGTTTAATACAAGAGAACTACCGTTATCCATAGCAGCTATTTCTCTGTCATAACGACCGGCTCCAATAATTATATTATTATTGAAAAATGAACTTCTGATTTCACCATCAATTGAAAATCCCATACCAAAACTAGTTGCCCATCCTTCAAGACCAGAAGCACTCATATTCTTTGCAAAATAGAACTGTCCGCTCCATGGCTTTTTATATGAATATGGCAGGTAAGAATTATTCAAATAACGGTGAATATAACGTTTCTTAGCCGATACATCATATTCAGAATCATCAGGCTTGTGATAACCAAGCAAAAAGTTAATAACTTCTTCATCATACCAAGGGTAACCAATGAAATAGTCACCAACCTGCATAAGAGGCATTTTTGAAAAATCAAGTACACCCTTCAATCTGTATGAAAGACCTTTTCCAAGATCTCCTTCAAAATTGATTTTATACATATTATCCATACCCCAGCTGTTGTAGTCGGAGTCTGTATAAAGTCCGCCTGAATATACAAATTCAAACTCGCTCTTATAATTAAATGTTACTGGAAAGTTTTCATTCGAGTTTTTTATACTTGCATTAAAGAAATCATTCTTTCTTTCTTTTTCAGAAGGTTCATATTTAGCAAGATACTGCTCAATAATTTTTATTTCCTGCTCTGACATTTTTTCAGAATTATCATAAATCTCACGAAGACAATTTAAAATCTGTGATTTTGAATATGGCTTATAACTGTTTAAAGGTGAGCATAAACCTTTTTTCTGTGCAACATCGAGCAATTCATAAATCTCATCTGTCACAGAAACTGTTGCATTTGTCTGAGCAAAAGCGCTGAACCCGAGAAGAACAATACTTGCAAATAATACAGTAATTTTTTTCATTTTATGCCTCTTTATTTGAATAATTGATATTCTAATCCACATGCAATCTCTATTGCATGATTAATTTCACTATTAAAAATCTGAATTGTATAAACTGTCTGTCCGTAGACACTCAGATTATCTAAGAAAGAATATGAACCGTTAAGCTTAAGCTGATGTTTATATGTCAGTTCACCAGACATCCACATGTTACGTCCTTTATTTTTTGCTGCTAAACAGTCTTCTTCCCTATCAGCATCTTCTGCGAGTTTATATTGTACATAAGGATAATATGAATATATTTCCTGTCCATTATCAAATGTATACTTTTGACAAAACAAAGATTCAGCCGTATTCTCGCCATGAATCGAGAATATATATCCAATTCCAGCTTTCCATTTATCCTGACTGTCATATTCAGCATTTAATGTTACAGCAAAACAGTCTGGTCCAAATGGAGAGCCAATCCAGGTACTTGTATCTGGGTCTGTCTGAACGTTGACTCTCTTTCTATACAATGACCAGTCTGGACTTTGTTTTACATATAAATATGGAGAAGTATAAACACCTTCGAGATGTGTTTTTATAAGACCTTTTTGTGGCAGATTAATATCATATTGTAAACCAAGCTGGAAACCAATACTATCTGGAACAGACAAAGCTCTATCTGTTCTTGAACCACCTAAATCAAGAATCTCATTTTGTGCATACATACCATATATCTTAAAGTTTCTGAATGGAATAATTTCAAACATTAAACCAAAATATGCACAGAAATGTCCTTCACTGTAATAATTAGATTCTTCAGGTGTAAGCGCATCACCATACTGAGTCCAGGAATTAAACTGATGCATAAGCATGAACGGATTCAGATAGCGAAGTTCAAATGGAGCATTAAGCAAAGAGCCTTCAAGCACATTAATCTTCAACCACTTAAATGGTCTCAAATTAAGCTGATGGAGATACAAGAACTTTGTATTATCAACTTCTGCAACGTGTAATGAATATTTCAGATATTCGGTATACAGATTTAATGAACAGTACATATCTGTTTCAAAAGTTCTGTTATAAAGAATACTTCCAAGTTGTGTATTATAAATCTGAAGGCCTTCTTTACCAATTATAAAATCAAGACCCCAGTTTTCGAATGCGTGACCGGCTGCACCATAAGCAAAACGAGGGAATGTAAATTCAAACTGATCTCCAGCATAAACTATATTTGTAAAGTTATCTGGATCTGCAACTGACGGCTGATTTTTAGCTATAATAAAATCAGGTTCAATTGTTACATAATCTGAAAAACCAAAAATTACAGGAATTGTAATAAAGAAATCTTTAATATAGTAATCAAAACTCCAGTTTACATCTTTATTAGATTTATAATAAAACTCAGGATTTACTTTAATATTTCCGAAAAACCTTACTTCCTGTTCCGGAAAAAAATCATCATTCTTATTAAGAAAAGCTTTTACCTTTTCATACAAAACTTTTCCGCTGTCTGAAAGCTTTTCATATGGGATTCTTTTGAAATAGAATTTTATTTCGCCAATAGACATTGGCTGAGTTTCAAAGAAATACTCTGTTTTAGCTTCCATGCACAAAGCTTCAAGATCATCATAGATCCAGTGGCCTGATTTTATTACTTGAGTTGAATTACCTGATTTTGCAAATAACGAAAAAGTCAGGAACGAAATTAAAAGTGTAAAAACTATTTTCTTCATATATATAGAAAAATAACACTTTTTTCACCTTAAAGCAATCTA
>JAEEGL016994352.1_pt1 | contig 27972 bp, 25 predicted proteins | sample 9134231 | NCBI WGS metagenome assembly JAEEGL01 (sample SAMN16246548, study PRJNA631951) | gut metagenome | biome: gut microbiome; feature: rumen; material: fiber-attached | host: Bos | place: Iran: Karaj | collected 2018-10
CTTTCCCGTAGTCATTGCCTCATCCACGGTATAGTTGACGACCGTGCTGCGGATGCTGGCCAGGGCGATGTTTCTCAATATCTCTTCGGGCTCCTCGGAATAGTACAGATAGGCCACGGGATCGTTGACCTTATATTCAAGATAGAAATCAATGTCCAGGAGGTTGAAATCCGAGGTTATCATAATGCTGTCCGAGCTGTCGGAAATATTCTGACCGTCCTGCACGTAGTAGCCTATGCCGGTTCCGTGGGTCGTCATATCCACGAGGCTGACCTTCTGTATGAAAGGCAGCTTGAAATAAAGCCCTGCGGTGTCTGTCCTTACCACTTTTCCGAACTGGGTCACCACCGCGTTCTGCTGTTCATTTACCCTGTAGAAGCAGCCGAGCACAGCCGATGCGATTATGATGCACACAACCACCGTCGCTGCAAGCTTAAGTATCTTTCCGATGTCGGGCATATTGCCTGGCCCCATCGTAAAGCCCCGTCCGTTTCCTCCCTGTCCGTTTCCTCCCTGTCCGAACTGGGGTCCTCCGTTTCCGGGGTTAAAATTGTTATCCATAGGCTTCTCCTTTTTCAACCTTTATAGGCGCGCCGCAATGGGGACAATTATAATGTATGCCGTGAACATAAACCCCTCCGCAATATTCACAGGTATCCTCGGAGGGCTTATCACTGTCGGTAGTACACCTTGAAGACTGTACCTTGGGGTCATTCTCGGGATCCATCTTAATGCCCGTGATCAGCATATAAATCCCGTAAACGGACAAACCGGCAAGCATGATCAGCATAAATCCCATCTCACTGTCAAAGGTTGTCTTCGTAACGGTCTGTGACAGCTGATCAAGAGCCGCGGCTATCGCTCCTCCGACGCTGTAACGGGAACTCGCCCAGAGGTTCTGCTGAATCCTTTCGGTCAGTTCCTCCTCCTGCGCTTCGGTAATGGCGCTTTCGCAGTCATCCCCTATTATTCCTTCCCATCCCCAGGTCTCCCTGTCGCCTCCGTCGGAATATACAAACAGCCAGTGCTTCTCATCCGGGAACATATTGTAATATTTCTTAAGCGCATACACCTCCAGGGTGCTGTAGGCTCCTTTCCATTCGGCCTCCTTAATGGAAACGAAGGCCGGTGTAACGCCGGTCAGATCAAGGAACGAGTCAAAGGATGCTCTGAGCTCCTCCTCATCCTCACCCGTAAGGATACCGGCGGAATCCTCTATCACTACCGTTGTGTCATAGTCCGTCTCCACCCTTCCAAATATATGAAAGGATGCCATAAGGCTTATGATAAAGAAAATTAAAGCTCCGCCCCCTGTCAGGATACCAGATAATATCCTGCCCCTCTTCTGCTCCCTGGCAGTCTTTGTGGTATAGGGTTCGTCCGAAAAATAATACCTCGGCCTTCCTCCCACATAATATACATATCTGTGAGATCCCGGGTAGTACCTGGAGCCGAATTTGGTATTAGCGCTTCCGCCCCGGCCTCCGCCGCCGCTGTGGCTTCCTCCGCCCGATGAACCTCCGCCTGATGAATGTGCCATATTCCTACCTCCGATACCGGGGACGCCCATCCCCTGTGTTTTATGAATAAAAGGTTTATAAGTTTCGCAGTTCTATACGCGGTATTATACCAAATCCGTTACGAAAATCAAATGTTGCTATTTGCGGTAACTGCTGTTATTCGCGCAGCATCACCCGCTTCATAACCGCGCAAAGGGGATTAAAGAGTACAAGGCATACTATGAAGTTGCTTATGCAGTGAATGATGTCGTAGGGGATCCCCGCGATCCACCAGGTAAGAGCCATGCCTGGTCCTCCTATGAAAAGGTAGGGGATCGAACAGAGCATACCGAAGAACAGACCGAAGAGCGCCGACAGGATACTGTAAAAGAGACATCCGGCCTTATGCCGGTTTGCGTGGTATACGAGTATGATAAGAAGCGGCCAGATGTAGAGATACATCAGAGACCAAAGACTAAAGCCCTTCAGCATACACTCGATCAGTGTAAAGCCCACCGCTATGAGTATCGTCTTCTTCCCGAAAAAGATCGTATATACGATAAACAGAAGGGTTACCACCTCAACATTGGGAAGGAAATCAAGGGCGAGCTTTGAAACCTCAAGTATGGCAAGGGCCATTCCGAGGTATGTGATGTTTTTTACAGACAGCCTGTTGTCACTCATAGCTTTCCAACCTCAGCGCAAAAGAATCTCCGTCATTAACCGGCTGTGAATCTATGCCGTACTGACCGAACTCTCCGTTTACATATACCATCCAGTTTGTTTTCCTGCTGCTCTCGGCGCTCACCCCGTTTACGGAGGTAATATATCTTCCGAATTCTCCGTCCATGCTCTCATAGGTGAAATTATCCGTTTCCATCAGCTGATCCATCAGCCCGGACAGATACAGCGCATCGGTCTTTCCCTTATAGATGATGCTTCTGTTCCCATCCGAGGCAACAAGCTCATAAGCTTTCCCGCCGTTTTTATCGGTCTTCGGCGAAAAAATAATATATACCATCGCAAAGCTTGCGATACACAGGATCAGCACTATCATGCCTGTGATATACGTTCTTTTATTCTTCATTTCCGGCCCTGCTGCCTCTTCTGCTTTTTCACTCAAAACATGTTACCATTCGCGGGTCATAATAAAATGACGGTCACTGACGGGAGCTTACTCACAGGCAGTGACCGGTATTTCCATCATGAAACCGGGAAGCAGTCATTGATTTATTCGAACGCGTGTTCTATAATATATTATCAGGAATAAAAAACGATCTGATCAACCTAAGGTAACGACTATGATGGCACTGACTCACAGAACAGGGAGCATAGCCGCCGCAGCGGCTATGGTTGCCCTCATCCCTGATCTGCAGAAAATACCGAAATATATAACCGACCTCATCTGGATGCCGCAAAACACCGTTGCGCCCCTGGCGGTCTGTTTTATAGTATCCTCCTGCTACGGAGGCCTTCTTCCCGATGCGGATATTCCCCACAGTACCGCCGGGAAACACCTTCGCATCCTTCTCTGGCCCTTATATCTGATCAAAAAAGTACTCCTGATCCTCGGACATTTCATAAAGCCTCTTAAAAAGCTCGGAACTGCTCTGGGACACAGAGGATTGTTTCATTCCCCTTTGTTTCATACACTTCTCTTTGTCATTCTGAGCGCTCTTTTTCACGATTCCTGCGAATGGGTTCGCTGTATCCTTGCGGGTACATACATCGGCGTTATGAGCCACCTGCTGCTCGACCTCTTCTCAGGCGGAATTCCTCTGTTTGCCCCGTTCAGCATGAAACGGTACCGTACCGCCGTTTCATTTAAAACGGGCAGCTTCCTGGAAGTGATCTTCAACCTGGCTTTTATTCTCATTTCGGTCTGTATGCTGTACCTGGTCGTGCTTAGGTGGGGCGGTCAGGATATCCGCCCGGCTTCCCTTTCCGGGCTCTTCCGTCTCCCGCCTCCCGCCTCATAAAGACCTGCTTACTTTGGCTTTTTGCATGGTTTTCAACTGTGACCGGTGATCAGTCTAATACGCTGTAGAAGCTGTCAATGTTTTCCTCCGGAAGCGTAACCGGATCCCAGCCATAATCCTGGTAGGCGGTAATTTTCAGATTATTGGCCGCCACATAGTTTGCAATGATCTGAGCCCTGGTCTGTTCACCTGCTTTGTCATCAGCTGAAAGCTTTTCAAAATCATTATAATGATCTCCGAAGATCTTCTTTGCGCTTTCCGCATAATCGGTTCCATCCTCCACGATCTCTGCCTTTGTAAACTCATAGTCGCCGGTTTCCATATCTTTTTTAACATGGATAACCCCGGGATAGACGCCGCCGGAAACGCATTCCAGAATGTCACCGTTTAAGTTGTAATTCCAGATCGAAAAGATACCGTAAACCCGGCTATCCTCGGGATCATCCATCTCTTCCGCAACGATCTGTACACAGGGGATGCATACCTCTGCCTCCTCATAATCACCCGCAAACTGATCCATAACAAACTTATACAGGTCATAATAAAAGGCTTCGGGACCGGGATATTCATAAGCCGGAAGCGAGGCTGATGAAGCCTCCGAAGGCTCTTTGGCATCGGCAGTTTCCGGTTCCGCTTCGGATGCGGCCTCAGTCTGTGCTTCAGCCTCTTCTGTGTCATTTCCGTTCTCTGCGGCCGCGCTTTGATCCTCAGCCTGATCGTTCGCCGCCCCGGTCTCCTCTTCAGCCTCAACGGCCTGAGCAGGCGCAGCCTCGGCAGGTGCTTCCGCCTTCATCGCGCACCCCGTAGCAGCGACTGTGATCAGCATAGCAGAAACAGTTACAGACAATAGTCTTGAAATAATACCTTTTTTCATGTTTTCCTCCTTTTTAGCCTTATTTTTTTCTTAAGTCGGTGTTTTCAGTATACCAGATAGGCACGGCGATCCGCAATTGTAAAAAAAATGCTGACGTGCACGGATGCATGGAGCCCTCCGAATTGGAAAAGGCTCTTATTCCCGATCGTCCGGCGCTTGTTGTATATGCAGTCGGCACAACCTTTAAGGGCGGGATCGATGATCAGGATGCCCTTAATGCCGTGCTTGCAAAACATCCTTCGATCGAGGTATACCGTCATATCGATGCGGCTCTTTTCGGCGGATACATCCCCCATTCCCAATATAAGGACATCCTGGACCGCAGGCTCCATCCGTTTGATTCCATCGCCGTAAGCGGACACAAATATTTCGGAATGGATGATACTGCGGGAATATTCCTCACAACAAAGGATATCCTAAACAATCAGAATCCCTTTGATGTATCATACCTGGCCAAAGACATGCCAATGATCAACTGTTCACGCTCCGCCATGTCGCCTCTTAAGCTGTGGTGGATCATTACTCATACAAGCAAGGAAGAGTTTGCCGAACAGACGGCGGAAATACTTGAAAGGGCAGAATGGCTCAAGGGTGAGCTGGAAAAGGCGGGATGGCCTGTATGGCTTGAAAAAGCATCCAACACCGTATACTTTAAGCGTCCGCCTGAGGCTATAGTTGAAAAATACGGTCTTGCGCCCGATTACGATGAACGGCTCGGCGGAGAGCTTTCCCACATAGTAGTTATGCAGCACGTCACAAAGGAACGGCTTGCCGGTTTTCTTGACGACCTGAACAAAACTTCAACCTGATGACCCCCGGGGACGGAGTCAGTGGTCCATCTTATACATATGTTTTATTTTATACACTCGACTATTCATGTGTGCAAAATAGACCATTGACTCCGTCCCCCCGACTCCGTCCCCCCGGTTCATTCCACTTTCACGATCCATCTTCCGAGCTCTTCGTCCTTTTTATTGTAAGCTATTACCGTCACTACCCCGGGGTTTTTGCCTTTTAATTTAATTTTCTTCCCGTCAACCTTTACCTTTGCGATGCTCTCGTCAGACACCTTAACTTCCGCGATCTTCTTTTCGACCTTGATCTTCTTTTTTTCGCCCACCTTAACACACTTATAAGGCTCTTCCTCATCGTTCTCCGGCAGGTCCTCAGGCGAAATATCCGCACTATCCCCGGTCTGCTCTTCGACATCAGGCTCAGACTGCTCAACCTCCGGTTCAGGCTCACATTCAGAATCAGGTTCCTGTTCAGGCTCCGGTTCGAACTCAGGCTCAGCCTCCATATCCGGTTCGAACCCAGGCTCGAGCTCCAACTCCGGTTCGGGCTCAGGCTCGAGCTCCAACTCCGGTTCGGGCTCAGGCTCTGGCTCCGGGTCATCCACAAAATAATCAGGATCCTTATCGTACAGCAAAGCAAGCTTATTCTTCACAAACGAACCTATCTTTCCGACTCCGTGCTCAAGCCTGGAATAGGAATCAAGTCTCATCCCCAATATCTCTGCTACATCCTTTTCGGAAAAATGCTTATCTGTTCGCATTTTTCTCAATTTTTCATATACAGTCATTTGCTCAGCACCCTTATATCGTTTCAGTCATCAATCGCCAGTGATGAACACTCCTCAGCCTCTGATCTCTTCCGCAGACGGCCATGGAAAACCCATACTTTAAGCCATCTCCGACGGTAAAAGAAAGAGATGATATGTTCCAATTAACATATAATATTATATCAGACTCCCATTTTCCGTACAATACCCTGTGCAGGCCCCGAAATGAACCCCAGGGACGGAGTCAACGGGCCAATTCGGACATATATTCTAATACTATATATTTTCCTGTTAATATGTATAAAATGGACCACTGACTCCGTCCCCAGGATCCATATTAAACGATCCTGGCTTCTCTTAAAGTACAATATGTGTAATCGCCTTCCTGATATGTGTCAAATACCCCGACCACGCAGATATCTACGCCTTCTTCCGGATAATCATCCGGATAGGTGTAATCATCCGTCAGAACAAACTCAAGTCCCTGGGAACAGCAGGCAGTTGCATCTGCAATGATACAGGAAAAATAGTTATTGCCCGTGACCTCATCGTAATAATGGGTATACATTCCGTCCATTTTCACAGTCTTTCCGATGTAATTCTCCGGCGTGACCAACATGTTATATACTTCCGAATAAACCATCGTAGCTGATAGTACAGTCAGGTCAACATCTATTCCTTCCGCGCTGCCTGCGGATATTTCGGCTGTGCTGACCGGCTCAGGTTCAGGAGCATCCTCATTTACTCCACTCTGTCGTTCATCTCCGTTATCCACAATGCTCTCAGAAGCCTGACTTTCTGTGCCGGTCTTTTTATTGTCCTCCTCAGCCATCCCTGCTTTAAGCACATCATTTACTCCGGCCGGCTGATTTCCGCTCCTGCCGGATGAGTCGTTGTCTCCACAGCCTGCGAACGTAAATATGATCGCAGAACAAATAAATAAAATAAGTCTTTTTTTCATTTTTCGTACTCCTCCCATCAGTAAAGCGATGCTTTCACTGTTGATACAATGTTCACCTGACGTCCTGTGCATGCATAACTGTCCGACTCACAGCTTTGCGCATATCGAGCCTGCCGCATAGCAGACTGCGAAGGCCGCAACATCCACGGCAACAATAGTTGATCCCACAGGAGTTCCTGCTAATATGGAAATGATGATGCCCAAAAAAGCGCATAACACGGATAATACTGCCGAGCATATCGTGACCGACCTGAAATTTCTGAAAAGGCGCATGGCGGACAGTGCGGGAAAGATAACCAGAGCGGAGATAAGAAGCGAACCCACAAGGTTCATTGCAAGAACAATTATGATCGCAATAACGACCGCTATCAGCAGATTATAAACACCCACATTCGTTCCTGTCGCTTTGGCAAAATTCTCGTCAAAGGTCACCGCAAATATCTTGTTGTAAAACAGGATAAAGATCACCACCACAACGATCGACAACACTGTACACAGCCACACTTCCTTCTGCGTAAGCGTCAAAATGGAGGTCGATCCGAACAATGTACTGCACACGTCTCCGGACAGGTTTGACGAGGTGGAAAATATATTCATGATAAGGTATCCAAAGGCCAGCGCCCCCACGGAGATCATCGCAATTGCCGCATCACCTTTGATCCTTGTATTTTGCCCTGCGCGAAGAAGCAGGATCGCGCTGACAACCGTGACCGGCAGTACCAGCAGCATCTCATTCGTCATATTAAGAACGGCGGCGATCGCCATTGCACCGAATGCAACATGAGACAGCCCGTCGCCTATGAAAGAGAATCTTTTCAATACAAGCGTAACACCGAGCAGTGATGAGCATAGCGCGATCAGCATCCCGACGATCAGGGCATAGCGGACAAACGGGTATTGAAGATACATTTCAAGTTTATCAAACATCATGCCTCCGTTTCATTTGATCAGGTGAAAAACAAGGGGTTTCCGAATCTTTTGCGCCCTTCTGCTGAAGCAAAAAGAGCTTGCCGGCATCACTGTCCAGATACTCTTCTTTTGTACCGTAAAAAACAGCAGCCCCGATATGGAGGATATGACTTGCAAAGCGGATCGCGGCGGCTATATCATGAGAGATCATAATAATGGTGATGCCCTCCCGGTTCAGTTTATATATCAGATCATACATCTCGGAGGTGACTTTCGGATCAAGCCCCGCCACCGGCTCGTCGAGAAGCAGCACCTTTTGCGTTGCGCACAGAGCCCTTGCAAGAAGCACGCGCTGCTGCTGTCCACCGGAAAGCTCACGGTAGCAGCGATCTTTCATCTCAAATATACCCATGCGGATCATATTAGTCTCCGCAAGCTGCTTTTCCGCTTTGTTGTAGAAGGGCCGGCGTCCACAGCGTCCCTGACATCCGGAGAGAACGATCTCTCTCACGGATGCCGGGAAATCTTTTTGCACTATTGTCTGCTGCGGAAGATATCCGATCTCATTTTTATGAAGCCCACCGCCCATCAGTATCTGACCACTGACAGGCTCCTGAAGATTAAGCAGTGTTTTCATGAGCGTGGTTTTGCCTGATCCGTTTTCTCCCACGATGCAAAGATACTCACCCGGGTTTACGGAAAAATTCAGTTTATCCACAATGATGTGTGAATCATAGCCCAGCGACAGATTCTGTACAGTGACCAAAGCCATATGTCTTCTCCATTTCATTCCGGCCTTCAGAAGGACTGACATCCGGCGGATATTGTGCCTCGACTACTCCAATGCGTCCTTTAAAACGGATAGATTACTTTCCATCACGGACAGATATGTAGCACCGTTCTGAACATCCTTTGATGTTACAGACTGCATGGAATCCATTGTGAGGATCTGCTGGTCCTTTGACTGCGTGTTCTGTACGATCGTTTCGGCGATCCTGTGGTCTGTACCCTCAATGGTCATTACCGCAGGGAGCCCGAGTTCATCGACCTTCTGTGCAAGAAAAGCGATGGTTTCGAAGCTGGCTTCCGTTTCAGCTGAACAGCCGACAAAAGCGGCATAGTAATCAAGCCCGTAATCATCGACCAGATAGCGGAAGGGAAAGCGGTCTCCAAACAGAAGCGTGTGAAAAGCCGCATTCCGGACTGTCGCATCGTATCCCTCATCAAGTGATTTCAGTTTTTCAATATATTCTGTGGTATTGTTTCTATAAGCCTGTGCATTGTCAGGATCAATTCTTTGAACGGAATCTGAAATGCTCTGAACTAAAACCGCGGCATTTCGCAGGGACAGCCAGACATGCTCATCGTACTCGATCTCGCCATCCTCATGCTCATGCTCGTGCTCATCCACATGCTCATCGGCAACAGTATCCCCGTCTTCTTCGTGTTCGTTGTGTTCCTCCTCTCCCTGCATGCCTTCAACCACTTCCTCCTCTTTTACCGAATCGCCAAGCACATCCAGCAGATTTATCACAACCATATCCTTGTTTGTGGCTTCCTGCAGGGCATCCTCCACCCATTCATCTGATTCTCCGCCGACATATATGAACAGATCACAGGCGGAAATCTTAAGAATATCATCTGCCGTCGGCTGGAAACTGTGAAGATCAACACCGTTATCAAGCAGCATGGTAACCTCAGCATCAGCAGGATTTTCTCCGAGGACATTCATCACCCAGTCGTATTCCGGAAAGATTGTCGTTACAATCTGAATTTTGTCACCCAATACTGTATTCCCGTTGCTTACAGGACTGCATGCCAAAAGGCATCCCGCCATCATTATGGCAGCAATTAATATAAACAGGTATTTTTTCATTACAAGACCTCCGTAATATTATAATTTCAGGCACAAAAATACAGGGAAAAAAGCACGCAAAAAAGCATGATCCTCCCCTGCCGAAGGTCTGTTTAATTATTCAGACGGACTTTTCCCGAGACAGGCGTTTCCCGTGGAAGGCCAAGAGTAAATAAAGATATGCAAAGGAATATGAAAATGACAGGTATGATGACGGCGGCCTGAAGAGCTATCCCGTCGCCTATCTGATGAAGTGTATTCTCGCATTGCTGAATGCAGGCACAGATCGGGCAGTCTTCGCCCGTACAGTCATGGTCGGCCTCAGCCGCGATGCAGAAAGCAGAAAACAGCATGGTAAAAAATATGAACATCACCAGAATGCCTGCCGTGATCCTTTTATGTTTCGATACAATTAAGCACGACATTACCGTTTCCTCCTTTCCTTAATGTTGTAATCAAATGTTGCCGTTAATTCAGATGCACTGCTCACACAGTCCATAGAAAACAGTACGCATCGGATTCATTTTGAATCGGTGTTCCTCATATAAATGAATCTGTATTTCCTCAAGCTCATCGCAATGCAGATGGATCAGTTTCCCGCATTTCTCGCATTTACAGTGAAAGCATATATCCGCCTCTGCGTGGCTGTCTGCTCCAACGTATTCAAAACAGGCCGGACTGTTTCCGTCTATGATATACTTGTTAATGATACCTTCATCGACAAGACTCTCCAGTTGGCGGTAAACCGTGGACTGCCCTATATTTGCCCCCCGATTTTTTAAATATTCGCAAACATCGCCGGCAGTAACATGGACTCCCGGAACCGATTCAAGATAATCAAGCAAAATCTCCCGCTGCTTTGTCCTGTACTTTGACCGTGAATTCATAGGGCATCTCCTTGTGCAAATATGAGAACCGTTCCCGATTATACCTTCAGGCTCCGATTTTGTCAACAAAAACAAATGGTCCATTCTGGACAAAATATTCAAAATGGACCACTGACTCCGTCCCCGGGGGCCACCAACAGGCCAACCTGAACATAATGTTCAAAATGGACCACTGACTCCGTCCCGGGGGGTCATGCGTATTTATTTATTATGTTGCGGACGCCGTGAAGGTATGCCGGGCCAAACAGGTTCAGGTGGTTCAGCATATGATACAGATTATACAGATCACGTCTTTCCTCATATCCGTAGGGTATCCCGGCCTCATCCCTGTATCCGGTATAAAACTCATCGGGAAAACCTCCGAAAAGCTGTGTCATGGCAAGATCCGCTTCCCTGTTTCCGACATATACCGCAGGATCGATCAGAACAGGGTCCCCGTCTTCACCGATCATATAATTACCGTTCCACAGATCACCGTGAAGAAGTGAGGGATACTGCGGCTCATCAAGCCTGTCTTCCAGATGTTCCGAAAGCGCATTGATCTTCTTTTTCATAAGCGCGTCAAAATAGTTCCACGCCGATTCAAGCTGGGGCTGCAGCCTGCAGGTGTAAAAAAATTCTGTCCAGGAATCAGACGGAGTATTGATCTGGCGCGAGGCTCCGATGTAATTATCAGTTAAGAACCCGAATTTTTGTTCACCTGTAAAATCGGAAGTATCCGCTTTATGCAAAAGAGCCAGCCTGCGCCCGAAATCATAAAAGAAATCTCTTTTCCGGTCACCTCTTCCGACATAGGACAGAAGCAAAAACAGATGCCTCTCTTCATCCCCCACTGACAAAACCTCCGGTACACGGATCACTCCCGAAGCCCCCAGAGCACTGATCCCCTTAGCCTCCGCAGTAAAGAAATCCTTCGGAGCATTTGAATTTTCCTTTAAAAAGGCTTTTTTCCCATCTGAAAGAGTAATAACAAATGCGTCATTTATATCGCCGCCCGATACGGGACATCTCGCAGCTATCGTAACATTTGCTCCAAAGATGTCCCGTATGGATCTCTCCAGCCCATATCCCATCAGAAGTTTCCGCCGTTCCATCCCCAATCGGACGATCCGAAATATCTGATGTACATATGATCAGGAGAAACACCCAGTACATCCTGGTATATCCCGGTCAGTTCCTTTGTCATTTTTTCATAAACCCCGGGAGACGCATTTCCGCAGATCTTCACCTCCGAAAAACGCACCGGCTGGGAATCGTCTCCCCTGAAATACATGGGAATCCCGCCTTCGATCGCTAACATCAGCCAGCTCTCACTTTTACCCGGGATTATGCTGATCGCCTCTCCCAACCGTTTTTTGAGTTCGGTTTCCTGTTGCTTTGATACCGTTACGCTTGTTTTTGTGTCAATAAATGGCATAGCTTTACCTCCTTTTCTGTTCCTTTACATTGTAATAACGCGTATATCCCGGGCTGTTTAATGTTTTTCGTCATACCCGCGAAAGGTCAATGCCAGCATGGTAATGTCATCAAACTGCTGCCCTTCACCCTCAAAGGCTCTCACCGCATCCTTAACATATCTGCATACGGTTTCACTTGAACCGTTTAAATTGCCGTTAAGCACTTCCAGAAGCCGGTCAAAGCCAAACTGCTCTCCGTCACTCTTCTCAGCCTCATTCACCCCATCGGTATAGAGGAAGAGCCGGTCTCCGGGCTGCATGGTAAACTCGGTCTCAGGATATTTACTCCCCTCAAAAATCCCCACCATCGGGCCATGGTTTGTCTTTTTTATAACATATCCTTCCGGTTCTCCGGGTTCTTTCTCCTTAAGAAGCAGAGCAGGATAACCATGTCCCCCGTTGCAGGCTACCAAGTGTCCGGTGGTAAGATCAAGATAACCAAGCCAGACTGTCACAAACATATTCAGCTTATTGTCCTGTGCAAGACGGATGTTCACATCAGAAAGCACCTCGCCCGGAGATCCTCCGGCCTGGGAACGCATTTTTAACATTGCCTTGCTCACTGCCATAAACAGAGCAGATCCGATACCCTTGTCCGAAACATCGGCCATCACTAAAGCCAGCCGGTTATCGTCAAGCATGAAGAAATCATAGAAATCTCCGCCGACTACCTTTGCGGGATTCATGGTCGCGTAGAGATCATATTCTTTGGTATCCGTAATCTCCGAATTAAGCTCCGGCAGCATGGCTTCCTGGATCTGCGCGGCCATGGAAAGCTCTGATCCCAATACAAACTGTTCCCTCGATCTCTCCACATTGAGGATCAGATACAGGCTTGTCATTATTACCATCATAACAGAAAAGACCGGTGTCAGACCATAGAATAAGATATTTATGATAAGCGCGATAACCGGCGCAAGGGTAAAGCTCATCAAAAACAGCAGCTGATAGATATAGAGCCGTTTTCGGTGCAGGATCAGGAAGATCAGGGTTGTTGTGCCGCACAGATAGGCATAAACGTTGGAAAGATGATAAAAGCTGCCACGGTGATAAACCCCCGCCATATCATAATAAAAATAGATAGGGTAAAACAGGTTTATCACGCACATCAGAATGGAAGCGACAAGGCCGATCTTCATAGCTAAATACAGTTTTTTTATGGCACCTGTTTTCTTAACATTTATACACTCCAGCATATAATTAAAAAATGCATAGGCTCCCAGAGGATTGGAGGCAAAAAGCAGGGTCTCGAGAACGATGCTTAAGTTACGCGTATTTGCATGCTCACCGACGATCCAGTCCGCTGCATCTACAGACAGACCGAAAAAGACCACGACTTCCAGCACGAGAAAACAAATGCCCTGTCTGTTCATCTCGTTACCTTTATTAATATTGAGACAAAACAGGATAAGTCCGAGTGACATGGCAAAAATATCCATTGCCGTCTGCAGGGCCTGTACACGTACCATGTGATCCAGTCCGTAATATGCTAACAGAAGGATGACCGCGACAAAGGTCGCAAGCATCAGCAAAGCCGTCAGGTTTAAGTTCTTACCTTTTACTTTCATGACTGCGCCCCTTTCTTACCGGGCTGCTTAAATGTACAGCACAGCATAGTAACATCCGTATGCTGGTTCTCTTCTCCGCAGAATTCCTTAATGTTATTCTGCACAGCATGACACAGCTCTTCATTATTCTTATCCAGATTTTTATTCAGGAAATCAAGCAGCCTGTCATAGCCATATATTTTTCCCTTCTTTTGTCCGGATGAAATGACCCCGTCCGAAAAAATAAATACGCGGTCGCCGGGCACAAGATCTGCCTCCATATTGTAATAAACAAATTCTGCTGTTTCCCCCAGAGCAGGGGTTTCGGGCGGGCACTCATAGCGAAAAACACCGTATACCTCCTGATCCTGTACAGCGATCCTCGGAATGCCTGCACCGGAATAAACAAGATGGCCCGTGCTTATATCCAAAAATGCCAGCCATACTTTTGCGCACATATTGTTGTAATTGCCGTCTTTGATCCGTTTATTAACATCATTAAGAGCATCCGCCGGAGTGGCTTCAGACCTGGAGGCCATATTAAGCATGGCTTTGGATATCGCCATGAACAGCGAGCCTCCGACATTGTGTACGGAAACATCCCCCAGCAGAAAAGCGAAATGTGTATCATCCAGCATGAAAAAATCGTAAAAGTCCCCGCCCACTTCTCTTGCCGGGGTCATCTGCGTATAAATCTCGAATTCCGGAATATCGACATAATCCGGAGAAACATTCGGGAGCAGACCTGCCTGGATCCTCTTTGCTATAGCAAGCTCTCTTTTCATCACCGCTCCCTTATTTCCGTTTTCAACATTCAGGATCATGTAGAAAACAAAGAGCAGCAAAAGGATCACCCCGTAATCTATGTAAAAGCCGACATAATATTCAATGATAACCAGAACTATCGTCAAAATGTCATAGCCCACAACCGCAGCGATCCGAAAAGGCTTTATCTGTTTGCGATAGGCTAAGAGAAGCGCAAAGCCTGCAAGCGGAACCACCACTCTGTACGATGAATTCACAAAATAATATGCTGCCTGGGAATATTGTCCCATGGCATCTATCTCATAATAAATGGGGGTAAAGATATTTACAAGGGCGAAAAAACCAAGAAAGGCCGTAATGTACTTAAACATCTTAAGTACTATCATGACTGATCTTTCATTTCTGATATCGAGGATCATTGTCTGGTATTTGAGTATCAGATAATAAAGCAGATAATCCAGCAAAAAGACTCCCGCCATAAAAATATTATGAAAATACCTCAGAGCCGGATTCCCCTCAAGACAATATGAGATACCGTCCAGCGCCATGGCAATAAGGTCAAAAAAGATCAGCAGCAAAAATGTTCCCCGGTCCGAATCGTTCTGCATACCGTCAAGTATACAGCATATAAACAGGACCAGGGACAACAGCATGGCTATCATATCATAGCCGATGTTGAACACATCTACACCGTCCATCTCCTCTACCCCAAATATGCCGCATAAGGTCATAGAGCCGATGAACATCAACAGCATTACCGCAATGGCTAAGAGATAGAGTATCTTCCTTTTATTTCCCATATTTAGCTCCATGAAACATGGGAAAATGGAACAGGGGACGGTTCCTCGTTCCATTTTCCCTGTTTCATTATTCCCCGTTTCATTTTTTGGAACGAGGAACCGTCCCCTGTTCCATCCGTCCTTCAATCAACGATGGTTATGACATCCGAAAGGATATAATGAAACAGAGGATACGAAGTATTCTCGTTCTCGATGTAACCCTGCCGCAGATCACAGGTATCGGTTGGATCCACGGGATCGATGCCGGTATAATCACCCCGGAATACAAAATCGACATTTCCGTGCATAAATTTCTGTATCGCTTCGTCCATGGCTTCCTTCGTCCCGGGGGCAGCGACCTGTTCGTTCAGCTCGATCATCCCGATCCACCCCTTTTCAAATCCGGCAGATACGTCCGTCCCGTGAATATTCCCGGTCACGACCGATTCGATTTCCTTATTTGCCATAACCGCGTCTGCTGCCGAGAGCACATACTCTTCCCAGCAGATCCTGGCGGTAACGAGGGATGAGGCGGGAGCGACCTCCGACATGCTCTGTCCCCAGCCGATGAAATAAACTTCCTTATTCTGCGAAGCCTCCTCACAGGCGATCGCCGGGCCGATGGTATCTGTATGCTGGGAAATGATCACACACCCGTCATCGATCAGCTTCGCCGCCGCGCTCTTCTCCTGGGCATAGCTGCTCCAGGTTTGCGTATAGCAGACGCGCATCACCGCTGTCGGCACAACAGAGCGAATGCCAAGGAGAAAAGCGGTATAGCCGGAAATGACCTCCGAATCGGGAAATGCTGCCACAAAGCCCACGATGGCCTGATCCTCCGAAAGGATCCCGTCGGCGATCATCTGCTTTATCTTAAGCCCTGCCGCAATGCCGCTTACATACCGGCCCTGATAGGCTTCGCCTTTAAATGTGTGGTAATTTGCGGGAACCGACTGATCACTCATATCCATATAGGAGGTCTGGCAGAACTGTGTCTCCGGATATTCAGGCGCAAGCTCCCTCACCAGCCTGCTGTAGCCATTGAAGAAAATGATGTCGCAGCCCTTTCCGGCCAGTTCCCTGAGCGGTTCCTCCATCTCATCGTCCAGGACATTACTTCGGGTCAGGATTTCGACCCGGTCTCCGTATTTCTTCTCCACCGCGTCCTTTGCCAGGGAAAAGTTATAGGTATAAGACGTACTTTCGTCGTTGTCATAGATAAAGCCGAGCTTCAGGCTTTCCCGCCCTCCGGAAAGCTTCAGGAACCGGAAAAAACCGGTAAAAGCGGCAAGCATAACCATACAGGTCAATGCCGTTACGATATATACCCGCTTCATACCGCACCTCCTTTCTCTTCGGAAGAAGCAGCCGTATCATCATTCTGCGTCCCTTCCGCCTGAGCATCTGCTTCATCATTCTGCGTCCCTTCCGCCTGAGCATCTGCTTCATCATTCTGCGTCCCTGCCGCCTGGATCTGCTTATCCTCCTCCACCCGGCGAGCAAGCTCCTCCTGCGCCTCCGCATCCGCCTGCTGTATCTCCTCGCATCGATGCGCGTAGATCTCATTCGGATTGATAACTCCCTTTTCGACCAGGCGCAGAAATGCATCCAGCACCTCCGGGTCAAACTGTGTCCCCCTTCCGCGCTTCATTTCGGTCATAACATATTCGGCGTCCATACTGCTGCGGTATACTCTGTTGCTTGTCATCGCGTCAAAGGCATCGGCTACGCCGATGATCCTCGCAAAGAGAGGGATCTCCTGCCCCTTTAGACCATCGGGATAACCCCGTCCGTCGTAGCGTTCATGATGATACCGCGTCCCGTCCACAACGTTCTCCACCAGCGTGAAGTCCTTCAGGATCTCAGCGCCGCTGACCACATGAGATTTCATTTTCACATATTCCTCATCCGTCAGCCGTCCGACCTTATTGAGCACACTGTCCGGGATCCCGATCTTTCCTATATCATGCATCTGGGCCGCTTTACTTAAATTGGAAAGCGATTTGTTCTTCTTCCACCATTTGAAGCAGTTCATCTCCCGGGCGATCAGGACCGAATACTCCGCCACACGTTGGGAATGCTCATGGGTACGCACGTCCTTGGCATCGACGGCGTTTGCGATCGCCATGACTGTCATATTGGCCATATTAAGCTTTATCTGCTGATTATTCAGCTGCCTCTGTACCACCAGCCAGGTAAACCAGACGATAAACGTGGAAAGGAGCAAAAGCAGATAGATATGAAAGACGGTCTGTTCATAGAACTCGCTTTCCTTAATGAGCTCAAATCTGCGTTCCTCCAAAACCCGCTCACCCGCGCTGTCAAAAATAGCCAGATGGAAGGTATAATTCCCGGAGGGAAGATTGACATAGTTGATGTTATTCAGGTTGTTCTGCGGTACGATCGTCCACTGCGGATCAAAGCCCTCCAGATAATAGCCCGCGTTGGGCTCCTGAATGGTATAGTTTAAGATCTCCGGGCTCAGCTCGATACGGCTGACGCCCTGCCCCACCGTGATGGTCCCCATGCGGTCAAGCGGCTGCAACACGCCATCCAGCCGGACGGAAGCTAACTGCATCCGGTAAGAACGGACATCGCTGTTATATTTTTCAACATCGATTATATAAACCCCCGTGTCGCAGGGAAGATACAATTCACCGTTTCCGTTGTAATAATTCCAGGAATTTGCGGTCAGGGAGGTCCCCAGGCCCCTCCTTGCATCAAGTAACTCCCAGCCCATCTCTCCGCCTTCTACCAGCTCATCACGTTCCACCACGTAAATACCGGCGCTGGACATGACAAAAAGCGTATCCTCATCCTTTACCCAGATATCGTAATTATTAAAATAAGGGAATTTTTCCAGCACGCGGATACTGCCCCCCTCATCCAGATAACAGAGGCTGTTGCTGGTAACGATGAAAACTCCCTCGGATTTCGGATCCTTGATGGTCCTTAAGATGACGCCGCTGCTGAGACCGTCCTCACGGGTAAGCATATCCGCCACTTCCCCGTCCTTCAGTACGGCAATGCCGTCTCCGTCAGTCCCTGCGAGTATCGTCCCGTCCTTTTGCTCCGTCACGGTCAGGATCATGGAATTGATCAGGCCGTCCTCGTTACGGATGGTCCGCTTGATCTCATGATCCCGGATATAGCTGATCCCGGTATCACCGGCTGCCAGGATCGTCCCGTCCGAAAGCCCCGTCACGATCCGGGCGCGGTTTCCGAAGCTGCCGTTCTCCGCGTTATATGCCCAGGTTTTTCCATCCGGCGCGTATTCCATCAGGCCGCTGCCGTAGGTACATACCCACAGATGGTTATTTGTATCCACATACATGCAGCGGATGCGGACGCCGTCAAGGGATTTAGTCAGATCGTTTCTTATCTGCGTACGGCAGGCCTTGTCCACCGCGTCCATTCCCTTATCTGTGCCGATATAATAACAGTCCTGCCACGAAACGATGGCATTGACAACCCGCCTTTCCATGCCTATCGCACCGTACACATCCTTAAAGGGAGATTTGGCCAGCCTGAGCAGCCCAAGCCTTGATGATGTAAACCAGAGGTTTCCCTGATAGTCGTACAGCATGTTGTCGATCGAATTATTGAATTCGTTTGTATTCAGAAGATGATAGCCGGCACTGTCTACATAGGATACGCCGTTGTCGCTTGAAATAAAAAGGGTACCGTCGCTTAAGTATTTCAGATTATTGATACTGTTTATATCCTCGCAGGTCTCAACCTTCAGCTCCTTAAAATCGTTTCCGGATACATCATAGGAATAGATATGATTGGTGGACGAGCCCACCATCAGCGTTCCGTCCGGGCTGAAGGCGCAGCAGTTATAAATCTCCTCCCCCTCAGGCAGCTTCAGAGAGCATAGAATGTTCCCGCCGCTTAACAGAAAAAGCCGGCCGTCAGAGGCTATAGCCGCCACATGACCTTTCTCATCGGCTGCAACGCTGTCGACATAGTTCACCTCCTGGAGGGTGCTCGACGCCTTCAGACCGTTATTCATCATCAGTATCTGCATGCTTCCGGTAGTCCCGATATAGTAATATCCGTCCGAGGCCCGGATGATGCTCCGAACGGAATTGGACGGAAGCCCGCCCGACTGGTCAAGCACATTTACGACCTTTTCGCGAAGCACGATGGAAAGCCCGTTATCGTTGGTACCGATCCACAGACGGCCTTCCTCATCCACATAAAGGCAGTTCACGTTTTTTACGGATTCATAATTGTCCACCCAGCGGAACTCCCGGCCGTTATAGCGGTAAAGACCGGCATAGGTTCCGATCCAGAGAACGCCGTCGTTGGTCTGGGCTATATCATTGGCCTCGCCGCAGGGCAGTCCGTTGTTGCTGTTGTATATACTCTGTACATAATCGTTATAGTCTGTAGCTCCGTAGGCTGCCGCCGTCTCTGCTTTGGCACTTACCGGAAAAAGCAGGCCCGGAAGCATGCAGAGGATCAGTATGGCAGACGCTGTGCTGCCGGGGTGGATCGTCTCTTCGCTGTTACGGCCTGTGCGCTGACGCCGCATATAGATCACCAGATAGACTGCGGCGATCGTAAGCACCTTGTCAGCAAACTCAAGCGACAGCTGGCCCATAACGGTACACAGGAAGGGAGGCCATCCCCGGCCTGTCAGATAAAGGATCACGGCGTCTCCCCATTTGTTGCCGGTATTTCCTTCATCGAGCAGCAGATCAAAGGGTACGGATACAACAAGCGCCGTAAACATTGCCAGAGAAGCAGCCTTCATAAAACCGTAAAACCGGTCAAACCATTTCAGGCGCGCGGCAAAGCCCACGATCAGGGCAAGCGCTATACTGGTGATCGAATACGCCGCCGAAAGGTGGTTGACCGCGCCATATGCCAGATTTCCCGTAAGTCCCACCATCGCACCGCACACGGGACCTGCTATGCAGGCACACAGCACCGTACCGAAGGAATCGGCCCAAAGCGGCAGTTCAAAATGAACGGCAATAAGCTTCCCCCCCAGGTTCAGGCATATGCAAATTATGGTAAACAAAACGATCTCCAGGTTTTTACGTTTCTGCATCCGATTTTCTCTCCTCTCAAAGGATTATAGAGTTTAGGCAGAGAAACCGGCTGGGACGAAAACATACCGCGTTCCAGCCGGAATCGTTATTTAAATGAAGAAATATCCTTTCCTTAAAAATAATCTTCCTGTCATGCTCACACTATACCACAGGTTTTGTAACAAAACAATTGTAAGGAACAGATGTATAGCGGTTTATTATGATATCTGATATAATAACTTCGTATAGGTGCAGTAACGGAAATGATCATAGGTTCGGCAGCTTTGAGGTTTTCCGTTAAATATTCTAACCGGAAAGGATGATAAATATGGATATTGATATTCTGCTCGCTCTTCAGTCATTTCGTGAAGGAGCGGGAAGCTGCCTGACGGATTTTATTTCCAAGATGACCTGGTACGGGGAAATGAACACCGTTTTGGTCATTATAGCCCTCATTTACTGGTGCATCAGCAAGGAAACCGGGATCTATCTTCTTATGGGCTGGTCCTGGAACCGTGTAGTCAACGGAGTTCTGAAGGTAACGGTGTGCGCTTACCGCCCATGGATCAGGGATGACAGGATAATTCCGGATACCGCCGCAATGACAACGGCCACGGGTTATTCCTTTCCGAGCGGGCATTCCATGAATGGCGCCTCCTTATTCGGCGGCATGGCGATACGGCGAGGCACGGCAGTCGGGCTCAGGGTGCTGTGCTGGATAATGCTCGTATTGATCGCCTTCAGCCGGAACTTTTTAGGCGTTCATACGCCGCAGGACATTCTGGTGGGCTCGGTTGTCGGTGTTCTGGTGATGTTCCTTACCGGAAAGCTTTTGACATGGATAGAGGCCCATCCCGACAAGGATATCACGGTAGCTGTGATCGCTATACTCATCTCGGCGGCAGCTGCTGCTTATTCCGCTTTAAAGCCATATCCTGTGGACTATGATGCGGCCGGAAATATTCTTGTTGACGGACTTAAAATGGCTAATGATACGTTCAAGGGCATCGGCTGGCTCAGCGCATTTTTTGTGGGATGGATCCTGGAGCGCCGTTACGTCCGTTTTACAACAGAGGTATCCATGCAGCAGCGTTTTATCCGTTTAACCGGCGGAATGTTAGGGTATTATGTGATATCCCTGATCATCAACCCTCCTATAAAAACAGCCGTGGCCGGATTTGCAGGGACCGTGATCACCTGTTTTCTTCAGATGTTTTATATCACGTTTCTTTTCCCCTGCATCATAACAGCGGTACAGAAAAGAGGCGAACGCAGGAAAGCCGGCGCCGGTATTTAAACGGTCTTCTAATGAAGCACCAGAAAGAGAGGATTAAAATGAAACTGAAACAAATGATCGCAGCATTTATGAGCATGGTAATGCTTTTATCTGCGGGGATGCCTGTCATGGCAGATGAGATCCCCTCTGCTGATAACGTTTACGTTACGGAAAGGAAACTGCCCTACGGCTTAAAGGGGATGAAGCCGGGCTTTTCACCTGATAAGGAAGAAATTGAACTTAAAAGAAAAAGCGTTGAGCATAACGTATCCGGCACGGTTGCCTCGCTGACCCCGGGGGTGGATTATAAAAAGGACTGCTTCATGTACTCCGCCGATTCGCTTGAATACGCAAAGGAGGTGGCGGCGGCCTATAACGCAGAGCTGAAATCCTTTGCTTACGGCATTGCAGTGGCACGGCTTACGGATCCAAACGTGACCGTCGCCCAGGTCGTGGCGGCAGGCGAGGACCTTTCCAATAACCTTCCGTCTGTCGGCCCGATCTACATCACAAGGCTTGAGGATCCGGTCATATCCGATGACGATCCTTCCGGATCCGAGATGATGACAGATGCCGATTCTGCTGCGGATGTCTGGTCATGGTCGGATGTAACACGGGAGTATGACGATCCTGCCCTTGACCCTGATTACAGATTTCCGGAGTATCAGATAGAATTTGATGATAACGGAAAACCAAACGTTATAACTCCCTCAGAGTCTGAAAAAAAGAAAGGCTATCAATGGATGCACGACATGATCGGCACCTATGAAGCGTGGGGTACGACCATTGGCTCAGACAAGGTCACGGTAGCGGTGCTCGACACAGGGATCGACACCGATCATGAGGACCTGAAGACTAATTCCCTGAGAAGTATAACGACGGTTCCGGAAGACGTCCAGAACAGTATCCTTGATGGAGCAAAACCGTTAGATACTACGGGACACGGTACTCATGTGGCCGGAATAATCGGCATGACACCCAATAACGGCACCGGCGGAACCGGAATAGCCCCGGGAGTCAACATCTTAGGTGTACAGGTTACCGAAGAGTATGAGGATCCTGATGGCAGGATCAGATGTCTAATGTCTGATGATAACATAGCAAGAGCTATAAATTATGTGTCTAATGCCGACAATGACAGTCCTCCCCTTGCGCAGATCATCAACATGAGCCTTGGCGGGATCAATTATAATACCCAACTGGACAAGGCAGTTCTGGATGCGATAAAGAAAAATGTGACAGTAGTTGCTGCCATGGGCAATGAATCCACAAATGACATCAATTACCCCGCGGCATGTGAAGGAGTGATCGCGGTCACCGCGGTAGATAAAGACGGCAATCGTTCCAGTTTTTCTACCTATGGTGATTGGGCGGTCATAGCCGCTCCGGGTGCGGGTATTTTTTCTGCATGGAACGGTCATAATGAAAAACCGGGTGATCCATCCATATATACTACCGAAGATCATCATGACTGGTACGCATCCTGGAATGGAACCTCTATGGCAACCCCTGTGGTTTCCGGCGTATGCGCTCTGTATATGAGTGAATACTATTCCGAAAACGGAAGGTATCCCACCCCTGATGAGATGAAAACCGCGCTGGTTAACGCTGCCACCAAAAATCCTAACAAGCTTCTCGGGGCCGGTATCGTAAACGCTGCGGCGATGTTCGAGGATACGGCTGCAACGCCCGGTAAGTCCGAGGTGCAGATCGGATACAAAAAGACCGCCTCAGATCCCTCTTACCAAAAGCTTACCGATAATACAGTGCTTTCCGCGGACTCCGTGATCCGCTTCAGCACTCCCGGCGACGTCTCCGGCTTCTATTACCTTTATACTGCAGACGGCAGTGATCCCGCAATGGAAGACGGCATACCCGGTAAAGGCACCTTTTTTGCAGAAAAAACCGAAAACGGCTATGTTATCGGCGCAAAGGAGCTTAACGCGGCCGGCGTCGGATACGGGAGCACCTTTACGCTGAAGGCTGCTTACGTCAGTGCCAAGGGAACACTTGGCAGTGTTGTCACGGTAAACGGTCTGAAGCTCTCGGGAAAGAAGAACATTACCGGTACCACTATCAATATCTACGGATCGGAGTACGCAGCTATCGGAAAAACCATCCAGTATTCCGCAGAGCTTGATCCGGCAGATCCTTCCTTCCTCTCAAAGCTTGGCGTTAAATGGACCCTGGCTGAAGCTGTATCCGGGGTTTCTTTATCGGATGATGGAAAGCTGACGGTCGGTGAAGCTGTTCCCACAGATACAAAAATAAAGATTCAGGCGGCTTTAGACGGTGTTTCCGCAGTGGAGCCCGCCACGCTTGAGGTAACGGTTAAGCCTCCCGTAAAATACGTGACGGCAAAGCTCGGGATCGAAAATATCACTGAGGCTCAAAAAGCGGTATACATACCTGAAGAGGAAAATAACACTCTCTCCTCCCTCAGATTATATACCGTAGATATGCCGGGTACCGGCACCTTTAAGGAAAATTCTGTCAATATAGATGTGACAACGGATCTTGGCGCGGAATCATCAGTCACATATGTTTCCGATGATCCGGCAATCGCCCGGGTTGACTATGATGAAAAGGAGAAAACCTGTGCGGTCACGGCCGGCACAAAAGCAGGCTCCGCCCTTATCACCTTTACCTCAGACGACGGAAGCGGCGAAAAAGCATCATTTACAGTCTCTACTATCATTCCCGTGTCACGTATCGATGTTCAAAACGCGGACAGACAGGTCTTTCTTAGCTATGGTAAGAGTATGCAGCTTACGGCGGTCTGCGGCAATACCTTCGGAACTCCTACGTTACCCTCTGTGGACTGGGACTATACCGTCAATGCCGTATTCAGATCCAGGGATCCTGATAAGGTTCCGATTTATCAGGATGTAACAAAGAAATTTAAAAAGTCCGGGCTGGTCTCGATCAGTAAATCCGGCGTGCTTAAGATCAACAAGAAAGCTTCACACTTTAAAGCAAAAGTACCGGCAGAAGCAGGCAAAGGGTATAAATATTCATTCTTCATTGTTACTGCCAAAGCAACGTCTACGGACGGTACCGGCTTCAGCAACACAATTAACATCTTAGGCACCGCTCCGGTTAAAAAGATCAATTATTATCTCATTAATGAAAAAGATAAGCTTGAAAAGTTCGATAAAAATGAGGTTATGGAGCTCGATACAAGCACCGATCCTGTCAGCAAGGAAGAAATGTGTTACTTTACGGTATATCTGGATCTGGTCGGACCGAATTATATTGACTCCCGGATCCTGCAGGTTTCTTCTACCAACCCGGAAACGGTAGGTGTTTACGGGGTCAGCACTCAAACCATAAACGGCAAAACCTATTTAACACTTGGTTTATTTGTCAGAGATACAGGCAAAGGCAGGATTGAAATGAAAGCAATGGACGGCACCGGAAGGGAATACAAAATAAAGTATGATATATATTAAACATTACTATTCACGGCCTTTCAGACCGTGATAGTAACCATCGCAGCTGAGATACTCTCCATTTCCCTCAGAAACGCGGCCTGCCCGGACAGATGTCTTGAAACCCTTTCCTTTAACTGAGGCATATTGATATCCCTGGAAAGGTTGACCGTAAAGCAGCTGTCCCCGCTGTTCCTGATAAAAGCGTAAAGCCTGTCCTCGTGAAACACCAGACAGAACGGCTCCTTCGAAGCTTCCTTAAGGCGAAGGAGCTGCTCTGTCACCTGCGTGGTCAGCAGCTGCTTTGCAGCCTCCGGATCTTCGGAATGTACTTTCATATTCCTGTCAAAAAGCTCTGAACCGATCCTGACATGATCCCTGAAGCCGGTGCCCAGTTTTGCGGTGTAGACAAAGACGTCTGCCGGCACCGGGCTTTCGAGAGGGATGCAGTACAGATAGCCCTGAAATACCGTGGTGTATATATCTCTCCTGTTAGAATCATTGTCCTCATACTCTTCCACCGTCTGCAGGCAAAGCTCACAGCTTCGGAAACGGACGGATCCCTGATCCCCTTCGATATAGTGAGATCCGCTGTAACGGTTGTAACCCACATAGCTGACCGATGCCACCTCTTCCGGGCTGAACCCCCGGGAATCATCGTACACGGCATTTACAAAGCGCTTGTTGACCTCGGTACGGACCACCTGTTCCCCGAAGGATCTGTCAAAGCTGTGATTCATCGGATAGATCTTCCGGATATAAATTATCACGCCTGCGATAAGCACCAGGAGGAATCCGATCCAGGACCCGACGTAGGCAGCGATGATCGCAAGGATTATCGCGGATACCCAGAATATCAGATTGATCATCTGCCGTTTTCCGCGCTCTTTTTCCAGCTCGGCCAGTCTCGGGTCGCTCATGGAAATATCCTCTAAGGATTTTTTATTGGACATGGCGCTTCCTGCGATACCCGCGGCAGCGCCGATCCCTCCCACAGCGATCACAACAGGGAAGCCCAGCACCAACATCGCGAGGATCACAACCGTGATCGGGATCCCGATCATTACCGCCGGTATGCAGAGCAAAACAAACAAAACTATGATCGCGATCAGGGCAAACCTGGCCGCTCTGTTTGTTTTCAGCGCGTTTATAAATTTCCTGAACATGACTCCGCCTTTCCGGGCTATAGATTATTATTCGTAACCATTCACGGTAACTTATTATTCACTCAGGTCTCCGAAAGCCGCAATGGCTTCATCAACCGTCATTTCACCCACAAACACTTTATGGGCTGCATATCTGAACTGTTTGACCGCATTATCGTTTAAATCCGCCTCAGTGCTGCAGATCATGCGGTCCTCAGGTGTATCGCTCAGGGACGAATAAATATTGTCCAGAGAGAAATCCTTTGTGGTCGTTATGAGCCGCTTGACGGAAGCCATATTCCCCAGTTCCTCGTCGGATATCAGGAAACGCATAAACTCCATGGCCATATCTTTATCAGGACTGTTTTTATTTACCGAGAAGTTCATCGCCACGGTATCAATGACGAAACCGCCCTCTTCGTCAAACGGAACAGCATAAAACCTGTATTCGAAAGGAGACGCGGAGAAGCTTTCCGACTGGCTTTCCCTTTTCTTTGTTCCTGATGCCACATCGCCGGAGCAGACGAGCATAGGAACATCACCTTCATAAAAACGCATTATAGCCGCGTTATAATTATCTTCTATCTCGTTTACACACTTTTCGATATCGATATTTCCGGAATCGGCCAGCTGTCTGAGCTTTTCAAGGCTCGGACGCATAAGCTCGCCCGCGCTCTTGTCAAGATCGTTAAAGCTGTCCCTCATGGATGGATCTGAAACCGCAAAGCTGCACAGCGACGGGTATGCGAAATTGTATTCCAATGAGCCCGGCTCCGATGATACATAACCCATGATGGGAGATGCATACCCTGCCGCCTTAAATTTTTCACAGACATCTTCAAATTCATCCCAGGTATGCGGAACCTCGAGCCCTTCCTTCTTAAACAGGTCCGTATTGACCAGCATTCCGAAGGAGGTAGCAAGTACGGGAGCCATCAGGATCTCCCCGCTTTCTGTCTTTCTTATTATGCCATCCCTTACGCAGGAAAAGTCGATCCCTGTTTCGGCTGCGGCCAGATCAGCGGCGGATTCAAAGATATCCGCACAATCGGGATTGCCCCACATCCAGTTGAACGTACAGTAGATATCAGGGGCTTCGCTGCTTAACAGCGAATTGGCAATCGCATCATTATAACCGTCCAGATATGTATAGCTTAAATTCACACCGGGATAATACTCGTTAAAACGCTCGAATTCACTTTCAAGCGCTTCGAAATTGGAATAACTGCCGTAGATCGTAAGGGATGTGTCTGATGCGGCATCCAGCTCCGGTTTAAAGGAAGCCTCCTCCACTGCCGTTGGCGCCGCGGCGCACCCCGCAGCCGTAGTGGTCACAAACACGCTGAGAATTACAGCCGTGATGATACGTTTAAATAATTTTACTCTCATATCTGTTCCTCCGTTTCCGCTGAAAAGATACCCGAACTGAAAAAGCCGTCTATCGCTTTTACTATCGAGTTCCGATCCATTGATTTTAAAAGATATCCTGTTGCCGACTGCTCCATTACGCGTCGGATGGTTTCCTCATCAGATCTTCCCGTTAAGAATACTACCGGGATTCCGGCTGCCTGAGGCTTCTGTCTGATACGCTCAAAAACCTGAGGTCCGTTCATATCCGGCATTTCAAAATCGAGAAGTATTATATCCGCCGTATGCGCTTCCAGATATGCAAGCGCCTGGCTCCCGGTCTTTACTGCCGTGACCTGATACTTTTCCGAAAGCCACCCCCGTACCATTTTCAGATACGACAGATCATCATCCACAAGGAGAATATGACGGGCGGTTGTTTCCCCCTCTGCCTTGACGGCATTTTCCGCAGCTTCATTTAACATCCTGTCCTTCCCTTCCTCCCTCACTTATAAGCTCAGGGATAACATCATAATCAAGATCATCGGATGCACAACGGATGGCATCCACTCTTGTTTTCTCATCATCCGGGATACGATATAGTGACAGTTCATCTATCGTGCTGACAATAGTATCATAATCATATTCCGAACAGGCC
>JAEEGL012482832.1_pt1 | contig 27970 bp, 26 predicted proteins | sample 9134231 | NCBI WGS metagenome assembly JAEEGL01 (sample SAMN16246548, study PRJNA631951) | gut metagenome | biome: gut microbiome; feature: rumen; material: fiber-attached | host: Bos | place: Iran: Karaj | collected 2018-10
ACCGATAGATACAGAAGAAGATACGGAGGAATTTTAAATGGCAAAACACGGAGGATTTCCCGGCGGCGGAATGCCCGGAAATATGGCGAATCTGATGAAGCAGGCTCAGCGCATGCAGCGTCAGATGGAAGAGGGCAGAAAAGAACTTGAGTCCACCGAGTTCACCGGATCTGCGGGCGGAGATGCCGTTAAGGTAACAATAAACGGAGCGCGCGATGTCCTCTCCATTACTCTCGATAAGGATATTGTAGATCCCGATGATGTGGAGACTCTTCAGGATGCTATTCTCGCAGCAATAAGAGATGCAATGGACAAGGCTGATGAAGCCGGCGAGAAGATCATGGGCGGAATGAGCGGAATGCCCACAGGATTATTCTAAATGGAACTTTACAGCGGATATGTAAACAGGCTTGTTTCGGAGCTGGCCGCACTTCCCGGAATCGGTGATAAGTCGGCGCAGAGACTTGCTTTTCATATGATCAACATGCCTCCCGAAAAGGTTAAGAGGCTTGCCGATACAATGATCGAGGCAAGGAGCAGGGTCAAATACTGCTCATGTTGCTATACCCTGACCGATACCGAAACATGTCCGGTTTGTTCCAATCCCGCAAGAGACCATGCTCAGATAATGGTGGTCGAAGATACCAGGGACATGTCCGCATATGAGAAGACTCAGAAATACGGCGGTGTATATCATGTTCTTCACGGAGCCATAGCTCCCATGCTGGGTGTGGGGCCCAACGATATCAAGATCAAGGAACTGGTGGCGAGATGCTCGGACGAAAGCAATCCTGTCAGTGAGGTGATTCTTGCAACCAATTCCAGCATCGAAGGTGAAACAACCGCGATGTACATCAGCAAACTCATTAAACCTCTCGGCGTAAAGGTTACACGTATCGCAAGCGGTGTACCTGTGGGAGGAGATCTGGAATATATTGATGAGATTACCCTTACGCGTGCTTTGGACGGTAGGGTTGAAGTATAAAGGAGGACCTAAAATATGTCAGTTACATCAAAAGAATTCGGATGCAGCCGTGACGGAAGAGAATTAAAACTCTATACCATCACCGGCAAGAACGGATTATCAGCAACAGTTACCAATCTCGGAGCAATCCTTGTAAGTCTTATTGTTCCCGATGCTCAGGGAAATAAAGAGGACGTTGTTCTCGGATTTGACAAGGCGGATGATTATTACGGAAATCCTTCATTCTTCGGAGCAACCATCGGTCCCAATGCAAACCGTATCGGAAATGCCGAGTATGAGATCGACGGTGTTCATTACGAACTTGATATCAACGATAACGACAGAAACAATCTTCATTCACATATTGAAAACGGATACCACAAGAGAGTATGGGATGCGGACAATGATGAGAACAGCGTAACTTTCTCCATCGAAGATCCCGCTACTCTGGGGTTCCCCGGCAACAAGAGACTTTCCGTTACTTATACCGTAACGGATGACAATGAGCTTAAGCTTCACTATGTGGGAAGCAGTGACGAGAACACCATTCTCAATCCCACCAACCATTCCTACTTCAATCTTGACGGATTTAAGTCCGGAAGCATTGTGGATGAGAAGATTCAGATCGAAGCCGATGAGTTCACTCCCACCGATAACGAATCAATTCCTACCGGCGAGATCGCATCCGTAAAGGGAACTCCCATGGATCTTACATCTCCCACCGTTATAAAAGACCATATCGGTGATGATTATGAACAGCTCAACTTTGCGGGCGGATACGATCACAATTTCTGCGTAAGGGGCTATGACGGAACTCTTCGTAAGGTCGCAACCGTATGGGCAGCAAAGAGCTCAAGGGTTATGGAAGTTTATTCCGATCTTCCCGGAGTTCAGTTCTATGCAGGCAACTTTATTGCAGAAGGACAGGTCGGTAAGGAAGGAGCCGTATTTAACAAGAGATACGGACTCTGCCTCGAGACTCAGTTCTATCCCGATGCAATTCATCACGAGAATTTCCAGAGTCCTGTTTTCGGACCTGAGAGAAGTCTCGATACTACCACAATCTACGCATTTAAATAATCTTTAAAATGGCAAAATTTCGCACGATCAAGGGGGGCAGATCGGACGATCTGTCGCCGGATGATTACAGAAGCAAATTGAAAAAGCACAAAGCGATGAACGCTTACAGGACAATGTTATTCATTGTCCTGATTCTGGTGCTTATTTTGATCATCTATGCGAGATTTCAGTCACATGTCTATACCGGTTACGAAGTTCTTTCTTCCAGCGAGAGAAATGTTCCCGATTCCCAGAGAGATATAAGGCTCGGTCACAGTATTCTTTCTTACAGCCATGACGGTGCGCATTGCATCGATGCAAACGGAAATACTGTCTGGGATCAGGGATACGAGATGCAGGATATCAGAGTCTCCGAATGCGGAGGAACCGTAGCCATTGCTTCCTACAACGGAAGAGATGTTTATATCCTCAACGAAAAAGAAAAGCTGGGAAGCTTTAAGACCAATTTCCCCATAAGAGATGTTGCCGTTTCTCAAACCGGAAGAGTGACCCTTGTTCTGAACGGCGGTGACAGTACTCTTATCAATACCTATTCTCCCTCCGGAGATATGCTCTACAGCGGTCAGATGCATATGTCCGGAAGCGGATATCCGGTAAGTCTTGCTCTTTCACCCGCAGGGAATCTCCTGTGTGTAAGCTTTATCTATGTTGATGCGGGAACTGTAAAATCAACCATAGCTTTTTATAATCTTACGGAAGTCGGAGACAATTATACCGACTTTCTCGTCAGCAGCTATGACTACACCGATCTGGTTGTTCCCGAGGTCGGATTCCTTGATGACTCCACGGCATATGCGGTGGGAGATGAGAGATTTATGATCTATAAGGGTGCCGAACAGCCCGAATCTGTCGGTGAGCACCTTATTTCGGATGAGATCCGGTCAGTGTTTACAGGCAACGGATATTTCGGCCTTGTTTTCAGATCAAATGATGCGGAAGCAAGATACAGAATGGATGTATATAATACTTCCGATGATCTTGTAGGCAAGTACGATATTGATTTTGAATATACGGATGTGCTGTTTGAAGACAGTGATCTTGTGATATATAACGAATCCACCTGTCTGATCTATACATACAGGGGCAAGGAAAAATACAGCGATTCTTTCAGGAACGGCGTAAGGCTGATGATCCCTACGGATAAAGCCTACAGATATGTTCTTTCCACTTCATCGTCGGTAGATACTATACGTCTCAACTGATCATTTCCCTGATATATTCTCCTTTCTTAAGGAAACATTGTTTAATTTTCAAGCATTTTATTGTACAATATAGTGTGTTTTTTTTACATTGAGTAGTAAAAGGAGAAATTATGAAAAAGAAAATGACGTTTCGTAAAAGAACTCTTGCCATTTTCCTGACCCTTGCTATGGCAGTTTCAGCTCTTTCCGGCTGTACCGGCAAAGAGCCCGAAGATCCTACCGTAGAGGCAGGTAATGACGATGAGCTCGAAATTCCCGAGGTAAAGGGTAAGGAAGAGTCTGTAGGAACCATCACCCTTCTTGTTCCCAAGGGAATGTCTGCTGATGAAGACGGCAGCGAAAATGCCGTACTTCTTACCAATGATGAAGATGATGGAAAGTACATCCGCATTCAGATAGCCGAGAAGGATGAGGCTAAAGAGTATGTAAAGACTCTTATGGAAGAGGATGACAATTATTCCGAAGAGGAGTTCACCATTGCCGGCATTAAGTGGACCGGAGCTTCCTATAAGAAAGCTTATGTTCTTTACGCTAAGGTTGATAAGAAGACCGTATTTGTAACTTCCGAAGGCTTTAAGGTTGATGATGACATCACTCTTGCGGTTCTTGCTTCACTTGAGATCGATTCCGATGCAGAGCCCGTAGCTATCAGCGGAGCAGGCAAGGGCGGAACTTTCACTTACGGAGACGGACTCTATACCGTTGACTATTCCGGATTCTATCGTGAAGCAGAGAATTCCGAGCTCGGAGATCTCGTGGCAACCGACGGATCACAGACCGTATATGTAACCGCATTCGATGATATGGATGATGCAATGTATGCATACGCAGAGATCGAAGAGTACGATTACGATGAGAAAGAAATGACCGTTGACGGATATGAGGCATATCTGTGCACTTATGAGGATTTCTTCGGTGACACCGCTGTTGAATTCTTCCTTCCCCTTGAGTATGTTCATCAGAATGGCAACACATCTATGGTATGCATTTATATCCACACCACCGGTGATGACTATGATGCTACGGTAAATGATGATTTCATGGCCCTCGTTAACAGCGTATCCGTTGATGAATCTTACATGACCGATACTGAGGTCGGTGGCGGATCAAGCACCACTACAACCACAACCGGAGACGTTGATGACTGGTACGGAAGCTACAGCGGAAGCATCGTACTTGTAGGTAACGGCTCTTGGGATGATGAGGAGTATGAGTTTGATGACCTTTACGCCGTAATCGGAGACAGCGACGGAAGACCTTATTTTGAGGGTTATTCCAACGAGATGGATCTCTGGGGCGGAGACTGGTCTCGCGAAGGAACCGCAGTATTCTCATTCTGGGTAGAACTCACCGAGGATAAGATGACTGCAAATACCACCGATAACGCATGGATCCTTGATGATGATGATATTTCAGGTGCTTCCGGATATCTGTGGTGGACCTCTTCCGAAAGAGATTTCATTACCTTCACCTATGATTACTATGATCCTGATTATTCAGGCGGATTTGATGTATATATCTATCTCGAAAGAGACTGATGTAAGGTAACAGAAAACTCCCGTTGCAATGCAACGGGAGTTTTTTTATATACTGATATGTTGTTATGCCCAAGGATCTGCTGCAACGGGCTTTCTTATATCCGCAAGAAGCATTTGTTCCCATAAGAACCATTTGCCGTCGCTTCCGCGTTTTCTGAGGGTTATGGGGCGCTCGGTATCTGCTCCGCCGGATCTGATGTAAAGCTTGGCATAGCTTTCATTGTCATATGAATAAGGATTGGAAAAGACTTCTATGGTGAAGGGCTTGTCGGGAACGTAATTATTTGCCGGGACGGCACCTTTGAAGTAGGAAACAGGGACATAATTCTTACCGTCCATAAATCTGTCTCTCAGAAACTGAAGATCATAAGGGCTCAGGGGCTGGGGGCCTTTGAGGAAATTCAGCATCTCTATAGCTGCATCTTTATCCGAAGGATATGCACAGAGTGCACATACGGTAAGGGCTGCAGTCTTAAAAGGTGTATCAAGGCTGCTTTCGGGAAGTGCCTGAAGCTGCGCCACATTTTTGGGGAGTTCATTGAAGGAGATACTTACAATCTGCTTGCCTGAATCCATAAAGACTCCTTTCTCTAGTTGATCCCTTTGATCATTTTTTTATTTGCATACATTTTTTCGTCTGCCCTGTTGGTTACATCCTGTACCAGATCGTCTTTGGAAGGATTGAATTCGGATATTCCGCAAGCTATCGATACGTAGTCGCTCGGCAGAGGGAGTTCTCTGGAGAATGGGCTTAATGATTTTTCCAGTTCGATTTCCAAAGCGTTTCTGTTTTTATAGTCGTCACCGGTAAGGACGGCGATAAATTCATCTCCTCCCACTCTGTAGACGGGACTGTGTTTAAAAATATTACAGATAAGCCTGCAGGCTCTTATCAGGTATTCATCACCTGCTTCATGTCCTTCGGAATCGTTGACCATCTTGAGATTGTTGACGTCAAACATGGCAATGGCAAATTCATAACCGTCTCTTGCATTGATCTTTGACTGGAGGAACATTTCCTTATCTTCATATGCCCTTCTGTTGCTTACATTTGTCAGGGCATCCTTCTTCATTATGTCGAGAAGTCTCTTGTTGATAAGATCCAAACTCAGAGCATGTCTGAATTTATCGATAACAAGTCCCAGCCTGCTCTGGTAGGACTGAAGATCACGGTTGAGAATTCGATCCATGGTGTCTCTGAAAACAACATATCCGAACGCATCGGCACTTTCGTGAAGAGCCATAAATGTGTACAGGTGATTTGCGCCTTCGGGATCGTATCCGGGCACAAGAGCTTCACTGGCAAAGGTGCTCTCGGTTGTTTCTTTGCCGTCTTCCGTTGAATAAAGTACATCCATATGGGAACTGTATCCCGTTCGAACCAGGGATATTCCCGGATCATTCAGTGAGAGTTTAAAATTAGGCTCTAACAGAATGTGGAAAGAATCACCTTCGATAAAATGATCGCGTACATAAAGATCATGAAGGTGAGCACAGAAATCCGCATATGAAAAGCTGGAAAGAACTGCGGAATCTATCTTGTTGAGTTTTATGTTGAAATATGTATAATCCGATCTCTTGGAGAAGTTCTTTCTTCCCATGATACGTCTTGCCAGATCACCGTTACCGTCTTCGGTGCACCCGCAACTTTCCCCGGGGAAAAATTCTCCCTGTACCACGGTACGCTCGGGGCATTTCTCGCCCTTCAGCAGTTTCTTCCAGGTGTCGCCGCAGGCTTGTCCTATTTTGACAAAGCACTGGTCTACCGATCCTATGGAGGGGTAGAAAGTCTGCCCGTTTTCGATATGATCAAATCCTACAACCGATACATCGTCAGGAACGGTTACACCTTGCTCGTCCAAAGTCATGCATGCCTGCATGGCAAGACCGTCGTTGGCACATATAAATACATCGGGAAGTTTCTTGCCGTTTTTACAGTAATCCCGAATATATCTGTTTACCGCGGCATTTTCCCATTTGGTATAGAAAACTTCCATCAAAGAGCTTTCTTCGCCCTTTTCATGGAGATAATCTTTTACAGCTTTTAATCTGAGTTCGGAATCGAGGGAATCCTCAGAACCTGCCAGAAATACAATGTTTTTTACGTTATGGGCATCACTCAGATGCTTACACATGTTTATGGTAGCCGAATAGTTGTCGGAGCCTATATAATAGGTATCCTTAAACTCAGCTCCCTGAACTAGGACAGGGATACCGGCTTCCTTACATTTTCCCAGAATGAATTCACATTCTCCGCTGAAATATAATCCGCTTCCGAAGATTACTGCTCCGTCAAAGCGGCTCATATCGGGGAGCCTGAATATGTTAAGATCTCCCTGTTTGTTTCCCTGCGAATCGCCATACATTGCATAGCCAAGGAACAGGAAAATGTCAGCTTTTTCCTCTTTAAGAGATTCCTGTAATCCGGTCAGAAATTGTGTTAGAATTTCGCAGCACCAGCCCGTTGTAAAAACAGCTATCTTCTTTTTCATGTGTTTCCCTCGCAAAAAACAACATTATATGTGTAATTATACCATTTTGGAGAGAATATGACAGACACTTCTTGAAAAAAGAAAAATGGTGTATAATCGATTAGTTAGGGGGGAATTATGGATTACAGACAATATCTGATCGATAATTGGAATATGATAGATAAGGCCAACGCCGAGGACTACATAAACGGCGTGGATTCAGTGGGATTCAGGGCCGAGAAACACATTGCATATATGGGAGATTATGATCCCGCACATATGCTTAATCTTTATTATCCTGAGGATTTTAAGGGGGATTCCAAGCTCCCTTCGGTAATCTATATTCACGGCGGCGGATGGATGTACGGAAGTGCGGATATTTCCGAAAGATATCTCGGATATCTTGCTTCCTGCGGTTATGCCGTCATGGCCATGAATTATACCCTTCTTCAGAACGGAGATCTTTCTGTCATTATAAAAGAAATCTTTTCCGCAATGCACTGGCTTGAAAAATACGGTCCTGCAAGAGGTTTTGACCTGAGTAAGGTGCTTGTATGCGGAGATTCTGCCGGCGGACATCTGTCCATTCTTACTACTTGTATCACATTAAGTGAAAATTTACGTAAAATCTACGGAGTAGAGGCTCTTTCTTACAAAGTAAGCGCCGTTTCCGTAAGCTCTCCCGTTGTGGAAACGAGCAAATTGTATATAAACGGAGAAGAGGGTACCGATCTTGGAGAGGGTACCGCTAAGGCATATGTAGACATGATGCTGGGAGAAAAGGCAGAGAATGCACCTTGGAACGGGCATATGGCGGCATCAGAAACTGTTCCCGGACTTGAACTTCCTCCCGTATACATAATTGATTCCGAAATGGATTCTCTTAATGCTCATACAGGTTATCTGAAAGAAATCCTGGATGCCAATTCCTGCAACCACGAAGACATATACTGGACTAAGGAAGAGGGCATACATCTTCTTCACGTATTTAACATAAGTCATCCCGAGTGGAAAGAGAGCATAGAGGCTAACAAAGGAATGCTGGATTTTTTTGAAAGGACAGTATCTTCATGAAACGTCCGGACATTAAAATAAATCCGAATATACTGAAAATAGTGGCGCTCATTCTCGGGGCTATTGTATTTTTCATACTCAGTCTTCTATCCTGTAGCGTTTTGTGGATGTACTCCGTTTGGGGTAAAAATCTTTCCATAAACGACTTTCTGTTTCAGGTACAGATGCTTGAAGGAACCGGTAACGAGATGGTCATCAAATACCTTCTCGGGGCACTTCTTCCCGCAGTTATTATCACTGCGATACCTGTCACTTTATTTATTATTTTCACCAAAAAAGAAAAAGAATACGTGCCTTCACTTGTTAAGTGGAGTTTTATCACTGCATGTTTAGCATTGTGGTGTGTATTTCTCTTTGGCGTAAAATGGCTGAAAGTTGATGAATATTTCGGATTTGCGGGCTTCAGAGGAAGTACTGCCGAAGAATATATTCCTCCCGAGATAGAGACTATTGTTCCCGAGACAGTGGTAATATCATCCGCATCATCCGCAGAGGAAGTAAGCGAGTGGAACGATTTCAGGATGGCACTTGCTGCGGAAGATACGCCCTGGGAAAAAGGCGATTCAAGGGATTTTATCGAAAGCTATTATGTGGATCCTGCCACTGTGGATATTGTTTTCCCTGAGAAAAAAAGAAATCTTATATTCATATATCTGGAATCCATGGAGATGACTTTTGCGGACAGAGAGGTTGGAGGAGCGTTCGATGAGAATGTCATCAAGAATCTGACGCTTCTGTCACAAGAGAATGAGAATTTCTCCGGAACATACGGAGCAGGTTCAATGCTTGACGGCGGCTATGCATACAGCGGCGGAACCTGGACCATAGGTGCCATCTTCTCATCCACTTCGGGTATTCCACTACAGACCAGCGGCCTGGCGGATCACAATGATATGAATACCCAGGATGCATTCTATCCCACAATAACTACACTGGGTGATATCCTTCACGAAGCCGGATACAGACAGATATTCATGATAGGTTCATCCGCAATCTTCGGTGGCAGACAGCTTTATCTGACCAACCACGGAGAATTCGAATTCAGAGATCTGAACTGGGCTAAGCGTACAGGTCATCTTCCCGGCGGATATTATGTATGGTGGGGATATGAAGATCAGAAGCTCTTTACCTATGCAAGGGAAACTCTTGAAGAACTTGGAGCAGGAGATGAGCCCTTCAATTTCACCCTGCTTACAGTCGATACTCATATGACCGGCGGGTATACCTGCGAACTTTGCGGCAATGAATTTGAAAACAGGTACTCCAATGTATATGCCTGCTCCGACAGACAGGTAACCGAATTTATAGATTGGATAAAGCAGCAGGATTTCTACGAGAATACGACCATCATACTAATGGGTGACCATCCCACGATGGATGCCACCTATTGCAGAAACATAGATAATGACTATGTCAGAAGAGTTTATACATGTGTAATGAATGCGCCGGTATCGCCGGTCCGCACCGCTTACAGATCTTATTCGACTCTGGATATGTTCCCTACAACTCTCTCCGCACTGGGCGTCGTGATACCCGGCGGAAGACTGGGCCTCGGAACAAGTCTTTATACCAATCAGAGGACTCTTACCGAAGAGTTGGGATATGCTGCTGTTTCCAGCTCGCTTTCGAGATTTTCTTCTTTCCTGGACGAGCTCGGAGATATTGTGCCCACCGACGCTGAGGGAAATCAGATCATATATAATGAAGACGGCAGTGTTACCATAATTGCCGAAGACGGAAGTCGTGTAACAATGTATCCCGACGGATCGCAACTTGTGGTCACACCCGACGGGATACAAACAGTAATCGCTGTGGACGGAACTCAGACGGTTTTACCGGAACTCTTTGTTTTCCCGGACCCTGTAGATCCTGCGGATACTACGGTCTCACCTGACTGATCCCTTCATTTTTTTCTTAGTCTCATACATCGTTTCATCGGCACGCTTGATACAATCATCGATTGTTTCGGGGGTGCCTTCAAAAACGGACATTCCGTACGCAATGGAGACTCTTTCTTCGGGAGAGAGATTTTCGTTGTTCATCACGCCGTTCATCTCATCCACAAAATTCTGAAGCTGCTCGTCGCGCTGCTCGAAAGCTTTGCCTTCGAGGAGAACTACAAACTCATCTCCGCCGATTCTGTATACGGGGCTGTTTTTGAATGCGATACAGATTAGTTTACATGAATTCTTGATATATTCGTCTCCCGCATAGTGCCCCAGCTGGTCGTTGACCTTCTTGAGGTTGTTGACATCGAAGAGGATGATTCCGAAATCAAGGTAGCCTTTCCTCTCGGCTTTTTTACGTATCTCATCAAGACGGCTTTCGTAAGCGGTACGGTTCTTGACGTGAGTAAGAGCATCTACATGGGACAGCTCTCTGATGGAATCATTGATAGCCTTCAGGTACATAGCCTTTCTGGCTTTTTCAACCGCTGAATTGAAGCGGTCACAGTATTCTCTGACAGCTCTGGATTCAATCTTGTCATAGCAGTCAACGAAACACAGATAGCCGATCCTTATTTCTCTTTCGTGAAGGGGAAGGAATACATACAGGTGCTTGTCGTCTTCTTCGGAAATTCCCGGAACGAGAGTCTTGGTCTGGATGGAGCGGAGACTTTGAACTTTACCGTTTCTGAGGGAATAGATAACGTCCTGTTTATCGCTGTATGTATCGGTATCTGTAAGAGATACACCCGTGTCTATCTCCGATCTGTAAGCAGTGGGATCGAAGAGGATATGGAAGTTTTCTCCTTCAAAGAGATGGTCACGGGTAATATAGTCTGTAATAACACGCTTGATATCGTTATATGATTCACAGTCCATGACAAGTCTCTCCAGATTGAGAGTATGCCAGGTTGCACTGCTGGAAAGCTGTGATTTTCTGAATGCGATGGTACCGGATCTGAGTCTCTGATCCAGGATGCGCTGACTGCTCTTACATCCGCAGCTCTCACCGGGAATGAATTTGCAGGGGATCATGATTTTTTCATCTACCTGCTTACCTTCAATAAGTTCGGTGATCGTTTCGGCACAGACCTGTCCGTGCTTATAGCAATCCTGATCGACGGATGCGATGGAAGGATAGAATATCTGAGATTCAAGAATATGGTCGAAGCCTGTGACGATAACATCTTTAGGGCAGGAAAGACCGTTGTTTTCCAATGCTATATTAATAACCATGGCGATTTCGTCGTTTGCACAGACGAATGCATCGGGAAGGTTATTGTTTTTGATCATTTCCTGGGCTTTTGCCTGAGAGGTATTAAGGTCCCAGTTAGTGTAGAAAATATTATCGTCGGTAAATTCCAAACCCTTCTTCAGGCAGATTTCTTTTACCGTGTTAAGTCTGGTGTTGGAGTCGTCGTTATCTGCGGTTCCCGCAAAGAACATAATTTTCTTGACGCCGTGTTCCTTGATCAGGTGCTCCGCAAGGGTCTTTGTTCCGGCGGTATTGTCGGTTAATACATTGGGGATTCCGGGGATGGCGCGGCCGTGACTGATTACGGGAACTTTTGCTTTCTGAGCGCGTTCCACGATATCTTCGGCCTGTCCGGGAAAATCTATGAGATTGGTTATTATGATAACGCCGTCAAACTGAGAAATATCGGGGAGCTTGAAGATGTTAAGCTCTCCGTGCCTGCTGTTTTCAGTCTCTCCGTATGTACTGTAGTTCATAAAGAGATACATATCGGCGTTGTAATTATTCAATTGATCTCTCATTCCTTCCATGAAATGGAAAAGAATGTCGGAAGCCCATCCGGTTGCAAAGATGGCTATCTTTTTTCTTGCCATAATTCAACTCCCCCGAGTCTAAGCAATTTACCCAATTCATTATATCAAAAATCATTAATAACAGGTAGTATTTATTTTGTAATAAAGGATTTCTTAAGGATTAAAACGACACCTATAATAAAGTTGTACAAATATGATTTTTCACTTTTCCCGGAGATGTTAACAAGGCTATAATCAGAATTGTCCGTTTAAAGAAGATTAAAGATCATAACAGGAGCGAAAATGGGAGCACTTATTGTGTTGAGACAGATGTCGATGATCGCGGTATTGGTGATCATAGGCATAGTACTTGAGAAAAAGAAAGTACTGAGTGAGCAGGGGACAAAGGTTATATCCAAGCTTGTTGTGGATATATGTAACCCGGTTTTGATAGTTTCCACCATTCTTACCGGAAATATTACCGTGACCCATAAGGAATTCCTCAGCGGAGTCGGGGTTGCTGCGGTGATCTATGCCGTATTTATCCTGATAGGAACACTTCTCCCTGGAATCATAGGAATCAAGAGGGATGAGCGTAAGTTTTATTCGCTTATGTCCATATACGGAAATGTAGGCTTTCTGGGTATTCCGGTAGCTAAGGCATTACTCTCGGAGAATGCCATGCTTTACGTCATAATCTGCAATGTATTCTATTGTCTGCTTTTTTATACTCACGGCATAATCACCCTTTCTTCCGGCAAAGAGAAGATGGACCTGAAAAAATTATTAAGCCCGGGTGTTATCATGAGCATTCTTGCTTTACTGATATTCTGGTTTGACCTGAAACTTCCCGAAGTGGTGGTAAAAACCGCAGATTATATCGGAAGTCCCACTGTTTTCTTATCAATGGTGCTTTTGGGAGCGTCCGTATCCAGAAGTAATTTTATAAGGGATATGAAGGATGCAAAGCTTTGGATATTTATCCTGGTCAGACTGGTTATGGTTCCTGCACTTGCGGTTCTGATACTTCGTAGCGCCGGGGCTGCGGATGAGATGGTCAGAACATTCTGCCTTATGTGTGCCGTACCTGTGGGAAATCTGCCCATGATCCAGGCGGAAAAGATCGGAGAAAGAACGGACATCTTATCCAGAGGAATCATAGTCACCACTGTATTTTCATTCATATCCATTACAGCATTCATGAGTCTTATTTAAGCATATAAAAAATGACGCCCCCTGCATTCCTGGGGTCCTGTCGCGGTACATAATTTTCTCGCTTTTCGGGATCAGGCGGCCAAAGCACAATGAGTGTTTTACCTCATGCCGCAGACCACCGAAGTCTCGAAAATCATGTATCCGCGCCACCCGCGGAATGCAGGGAGCGTCACTTTGTCATTCTTGGATTAGTCTAATGGAAGGCAGAATTCATCGGATCTGAAAAGATTGAATCCGTTAATCTGGCCGATAAATTCATAATGTGAAGCGACTTCGCTTCCGAATACCGGTTCAAGATCATCACGGTACTGAGTGACTATGATGGATGAATCTCCGTAATAGGAACGCTCTCCCGTGGTGGTGTACCAGTCATAGGATATATAAGTATCGTCTACCGAGTTGTAATTGGATACTTTGGTATCCGGAAGAAGTATTCTGCAGATCTCATCAACCGCCGTGTTGTCCAGGATTATCACATTATCTACATTCTGAGTTTCGATAAAGTCACATATTCCGTAACAATAACCGAACAGATTCTTGGTGGTCTGGCAGGTTTCGACGTATTTCTTGGAGGTATACCATATACCGCATACACAGATGCAAAGGCCGATCCAGACAATTGTGAGCGCCTTATTTGAGATGTCGGTGGTCAGTCTGGAGATATAGATTCCGGCCAGTATTATCATGCATACGACTTCTACCAAATAGTATCTGGAAGTGTCATATGAGCAGAGAAGGTGGATGAGGACATTGACGATAACTATTGCCGACATATAGCCGGTTGCCACATGAGCCTTATCGCCTGACGGATTATTCTCCCTGCCACCGAAGAACAGAGCAACGAAGTGGAATGCACTGATAAGTAAAAATACTGCAAGAGCAAATCTGAGGATATATCCCGCACCCTCCAAGGTGACAATGGAATAATCTCCGTAGTATTTGGAAGGAAGAGCATTTATCAGATTGAAGTAATATCCGATGTTAATAAAGATGCGGTCTCCGAAGTCTTCGGAAAAAGTAAGAGTGGCATTTATGCCGCTGGGGCTGATGTTATAGTGCTGATGAACCGCAAATCCCACAAGGCTTAATACCGATCCTGCGATCAGAAGAACGGTTCTGAAGGCGTTTATGGATCCGGTATTTTTTTTACGGAAGAAAGCATTTACGAAATACGCACCGGCGATGGGAAGGATTCCTGTGACAAAGGGGAAAAGACCGCTTGAAAATGCGGAAAGGAATACCAAAAAGAGCCAGACGGCGGATAATGTATAGTCTCTCTTTTTATTCTTATCGGGGAATGTAAGTATAAGTATGACCAGCAACGGAATCAGGATCTTTATGGAATACTGACCGCCTCTGATGAAGAGCATGTTCATGTAATCCAGCATTCCGAAACTGTAGGGAATATAGATGAGACAGCATACGAGAAGAGCTATCTCCGATTTTGCTCCGAAGTTTTTAAACAATGAAAGCAGAACGGCTAAAAGTACAAACATGTATATGGTGTTTGAAAGTGCAAAGGAAAGATAAAGATTCTTTGTGATCGCATAAAAGGGGATGGCAAGGAGCATGGAAGAATCAATCTCATGAGTCGTCATGTATCTCCAATTCGGAATGAGCAGCTTCCCTGTTCTTACGATCTCTATGGTATGGGTCATGAGCTTAGCGGCATCCTGGTCCATTGCTGCGGATGCATGGCTCAGGTTATATTTGATAAGATATGCAAATTCTACCGCCAGGATCAGGATGAAAATGATCGAAACAGGGTGCTTGGTAAGATTTTTGAGTTTATTCTTAAAAGCCATAATTTACCTCTGAAATGCGTCTTCAAACATACCTAAATATATCACATCGGGAAATTGCGTGACAAATGTGCATTTTCTTGCTCCTGTGGGGTTCATAATCTATAATATAGATTGGTTTTTTATCTTGTTTCGGACAGTAAAGGAACTATAAACAGGTGGGATTTTTATCTGTAAAATTCATATTCTTCGTACCCGTGGTGCTGGTGCTGTATTATGCCGCCAGAAAAAGCGGTAAAAACGAGCTGGCAAAAGGGGTACTTATCGCGGCATCAATGCTGTTTTTTGCCCTTTACGGGCTTCCTTCTTTTTTCATGCTCGTCGCATCCTGCGCAGTCAATTATCTGTTCTCGGTATTTATCCGTAAAAACAAAAAGCCCCTCTTTTTGGCAGTGGGGATCATTATAAATGTTCTTCCGCTTCTGTTATTTAAGTATCTGAATTTCTTCGGTGAAAACATATCGAAGATTGCCGGTGCGGAGTATACTCCGGTTTCACTTATTCTGCCGGTTGCGATAAGTTACTACACTTTCCAGATGATAACCTGGTGCGTGGATTCTTATCGCGGAGAAACGTACGGAATCCCGGCTTTAGATTATCTGGCTTATATATGGTTTTTCCCAAGAATGGTAATGGGTCCCGTCACAAGGCAAGATGAATTCCTGCCTCAGCTTAACGATCCTGCAAGGTTTGCTCCGGATTCCGAGAATATAGCTACCGGATTTGTATGGTTTACGGTGGGGATGAGCAAGAAACTTCTTCTTGCAACCCGTTTTTCGGGGGCTTCGTTATATGGCCTTGGACTCGGAAGCGGACTGGGATTGACCGAGGCCTGGCTTTGTTCGATAGCCTATACCTTTGAGATATATCTGGACTTTTCCGGATACTGCGATATGGCAGCAGGCGTATCCAAGATGCTTAATCTTGATATACCCAAGAATTTCAATTCTCCTTATAAGGCGGATTCCATAGGAGATTTTTGGAAAAGATGGCATATATCCCTTACCTCGTTTCTCAGAAAATATATCTATTTTCCTCTCGGCGGAAACCGCAAGGGAAGAGTCAGAACCTATATCAATATGATGACCATATTCATCATCAGCGGTTTCTGGCACGGTGCAAACTGGACTTTTATAATCTGGGGCGCGCTTCACGGCGTACTTATGGTTATGGAAAGGCTTGCATGGGATTATCTCAAGAAGATTCCTAAGTTTATAAGAGTTGCCTTTACTTTCGCACTGGTAAATATCGGGTGGGTATTTTTTGCCTCCCCCAATCTCACCATGGCAACAGATGTTATCCGTGAGATGTTTAAGTTCGATAACATTATGCCTGCAGTACAGTTTTACGACACATTTGATATGGGAACGATCCCCTTTATCAGATATCACTTAAATATAGCAATCCCTCTTTTCTATGTGGCAACTTACGTATGCCTTTTGAGTACTAAAAATATTTATGAAAAGAAATATAAGCCGAATCTGCTGACAGCCATAGTCACGGGCCTTTTGTTTACATGGTCATTCCTGTATGCAAACGGTGTATCGAGCTTTATATATTTCCAGTTCTGAGTACGGAGAGTAAATGGAAGAAAAGAAAGTCTGGAAGAAATTTCTTATACAGGAACTTACTATAACGGCACTGCTGATGACAGCGGTGGCGGCTATTGTTGCGTGCGTGGATCCTTTTTTCCATTATCATGCACCTGTCGAAGGATTCTCTTATATTATGGACAATGAGAGATATCAAAACGACGGTATCACCAGAAATTTCGAGTATGACGCACTTATAACCGGAACCTCTGTGTCTGAGAATTTCCGGGCAACTCTTGTAGATGAACTGTTTGATGTAAAGAGTGTTAAGGCCACTTATGCCGGCGGATATTATAAAGAAATCGGAGACGGTGAAAGAAGGGCTCTTGAGTATAATGATAATATCAGGCTTGTCATTCGAAGCATGGATATGTATTTTGCAATGACTGAGACTGATTACAGAAATCCTCAGGCTGCAGACCCCACGTTCCTGTATGACAATAATGTATTAAATGATGAGGCATATCTCTATAATGCGGATGTGTTGTTTGAATATGTAAACAGCGGCATCGGCCGTACCTTAAGCGGAGTTCCTTCGGATAATTTCGATACATATATGAGATTTGCGGAAGACAGACCTCTCGGCGTAGCTTACGTACTTCCCTATGTGACAAGTACCGGAGCATCCGGAGAAGAGATTCACATGACGGATGAAGAACGTGATATGCTTACTGCCAATGTCAGGGCCAACCTTACCGCTAATATCGCAGCATATCCGGATGTACAGTTCTACTATTTCTTCCCGCCCTATTGTATAGCAGACTGGTACACCAATCATTATGTTAAGGGAGATATTCCGGCGCTCATCGAGGAAATGGAACTTGTGACAGAAGAAGTTCTTAAATACGATAATGCTCATGTGTTCTGTTTCTATGATGACACTGATGTCATAACCAATCTTGACAATTATTCAGATCTTCAGCATTACAGCGGAGAAGTATCGGATATGATCCTGCGGGCTATGGCAAGCGGTGAGCATGAGCTTACACGTGATAATTACAAAGAGTATTTTGAGTCGGTTAAAGAGTATTACATGAATTATGACTATTCGTGGATAGGAAACCTGTAACATCGGATTTTTCCGGTTGGGAGGGAAGTATGACTGAGAAGAAGCGATTTCATCTTGATGAAAGATATGTTACGGTCAATCTTACTTTGTCCATTATCATCTATGCCGTCGTCGTTCCGTTCCGCATTTATCTGTGCGTGGATAATTTCATTCGCCACGATTATATAGTTGCGGTCTATGCGTTCTTCTGCGCTTTATTTACCGCTATCGCCATAGTAAATTTCTCCATTTGTAAATTCGGAAAAAAGAAACGCACCTGGCTTATGCATGTTGCGATAAATATTCAGTGCGTGGTTTACTGGGTCACATTTACTTTTTTCCTCTATACCGGCGGAACCGAAGGCACCAGTATTTTCCTGATATTTGTTGCGGTTCCGGTGGTTTTTTATTTCTTCAATCTTTTCTACGGTTTATATTTCAGCGCGGTTTTCTTCATCATAATGACCGTATATATGCATTCACCGTTCCGCGAAACCGGGTACAGATTCCCCGATTCATATTATTCGAGAATGCCAATGATGTATCTTGCAATCGTCATCATGTGCGCCATTGCCCAGTATGAAATTGTCAAAGCCAAGATAAAACAGGACATTGCGCTTGAAGAGGCAAGACATGCAAGTGAAGCCAAAACGGATTTCCTGGCAAATACCAGTCACGAGATAAGAACTCCCATCAATGCCGTATTGGGTATGAATGAAATGATTTTAAGGGAGACTGCCAAGGCTGAAAGACTGGATGATTCCGATGCTTCGGGATTCAGAGAGGCGTTCAAAAAGATCAGGAAATATTCTGGCAACGTAGATTCGGCAGGAAGTAATCTTCTGGCCATCATCAATGACATCCTGGACTTTACCAAAATCGAAGAAGGAAAGATGGACATCATCGAGGTCAGATATCAGCTCAGCTCGGTTCTTAATGATGTCAGTAATATGATCTTTTTTAAGGCCAAAGAAAAAGACCTTGAATTCGAGACCGATATCGACAAGAGCCTGCCGGACGACCTTTACGGAGATGTTGTGAGAGTAAGACAGGTAATGACAAACATTCTTACAAATGCCGTCAAGTATACCGATAAGGGCAGCGTACTTCTTAAGATGTACGGAAAAGAAAGCGGCAGGATCGTTGACGGAAAAGCAGTATTCAATCTTGTTTTTGAAGTGAGCGATACCGGTATCGGAATAAGCGAAGAGAATATAAGCAAACTTTTCGGAAAATTCGAAAGATTCGATCTTGAAAAAAACAGTACAAAAGAAGGTACGGGACTGGGACTTGCCATAACAAAGATGCTGGTTGATATGATGGGCGGAGATATCGTTGTAAGAAGTAAGTACGGTGAAGGCTCCACGTTTATCGTCACTTTGCCTCAGATCATGCTTTCTAAGGAACCTATCGGTAATTTTGAGGAGAAGTTTGAAAAGAGCTTCGGAAACAGGCCGGACTATCATGAGAGCTTCAGAGCTCCTTCCGCCAAGATTCTTATCGTGGATGATACCAGAATGAATCTGATCGTTGCGACGGAATTTCTTAAGGACACCAAGATTAAGATAGATACTGCGGGTGGTGGTAAAGAAGCTGTTGAGATGGCACTTATCAATAAGTATGATGTAATACTTATGGACCAGAGAATGCCGGAGATGGACGGAGCAGAAGCTTTGAACAATATCAAGGCGCATAAGGACGGCCCCAATTTCAATACTCCGGTTATATGCCTGACTGCAGATGCGGTTGTGGGAGCAAGGGAAAGATATCTTTCCAAGGGCTTTAACGACTATCTTACAAAACCCATTGACAGTACATCGCTGGAGGCTATGCTCAAAAAATATCTGCCGATCGATAAAGTTATCATCGTAAGAGGAAGCGAAGAAATAAAGGCGGAAGCTCATACGGATGATGGATTCGAAACGCTTAAGGATGCCGGGATCGATACCGAAAAGGGCATCGCGAATTGCGGCGGCGAGAGATCTTTCTATATGGAGATGCTTGCCGAATATATTTCATCTTCTTCAGGCAAAAAAGAGAAGATGAGCGGATATCTTGAAAAAGAAGACCTGAAGGAATACGGGGTTATCGTACATTCCATCAAGAGTACATCCGCCACCATCGGAGCAATGGCAGTTTCATCGAAGGCACTTCTTCTTGAAAAAGCCGCAAATGACGGGGATAAGGATTATATCGCAGTGGATCATCCGGGATTCATTAAAGAATATGACAGGATAATTGAAGTGATCAGAGGGGTTGTGCCTGAAAGCGAGATCCGCGAGACCGATGACGAGATACTTGAATTCGAACCTGAGGGGTGAATGCCATGACATATGAGATAATAAAAAACGGAATATCGGAAGCCTATGCTGATGCGGAAGTCAGATATGCAGCCACCGGATCTTCCGAGGTGATCTATGCTCTCTCGGATAAACCGGGGCCCAGGTATATTTTTACCGCAGATGAGAAGTGTGCATTTGAAAATGTATTGCACGAATGCATTAAAACGGCTGCGAAGCTTGGGCTTGAAAGTCTGAGCGTTCCCGTTCCGGAAGAGGTTTCCATATCCGATGCAATCTCTTTTATCGGACGAACTCAGACTGATTCAGACATCCGGGTTACTCTGACTGCAGAAGATGATCATGAAACGGATCTGTCAGAAGATATCTCATCCGGCATAGATGAATATCTGATGAGCAAAATGGACAGCTTCGAGCATATGAACTTTTCTCTTAAAGATGAGGACGGTATCCCGGATGATTCAGAGGCTCCGAAATCTTTAGGCTCACCTGTATCATTTCTGAAAAAGGCCGCCATGGCTTCTCGTTCCGATGAACCCTGTGAGTCTGCGGCAAGGTATGATAAACCGAATGATGCGGAAATTTCTGTGATGGGATCTGCTCCCATGGCTGCCATGAGTTGCGCGGCCGGTATGTCGCTTGATGAAAGGGTTAAACACCTCTCTGACACATGGCAGGAACTCCTCCTGAATACCATCGATGCAAAGGGATATACGGATGCGGAAGTATATAAGAGAGCCAATGTTGACAGAAAGCTTTTTTCCAAGATCAGATCGAATCCTTCATACCAGCCTAAGAAAATAACCGCGGTTGCATTTGCTCTTGCGCTTGAACTGAATCTTGATGAATCCAGGGATTTTATCGCAAGAGCGGGATATGCATTTTCCGAAAGCAGTATATTTGATCTTATCATTATGTACTTTATTGAAAATAAAGTATTTGATATTTATCAGATTAACCTTGCATTGTTTGAACATGATCAGCCCACTATAGGCGGATGATAAATGTCGCTTCACAGGCGACCTTTAAACCTCTGTTATCCCATATATTTATCTCAACAAAGAAAACACCGGATAACCGGTCACTCAGAAAGAGAGGTAAATGATATGAAGAAGGGATTAACAGAGGTTGTTTTTATACTGGACAGAAGCGGATCCATGAGAGGACTTGAAGCCGAAACCATAGGCGGATACAATTCCATGCTTGAAAAGCAGCAGAAGGAAGAAGGAGATGCAGTCATCTCTACAATCCTCTTCGACGGTGTTGCCGAGATCCTTCATGACAGGGCAGATCTTAAGAAGATGGAGCCCATAACAGATAAGGATTATTACGTCAGAGGAAATACCGCTCTTCTCGATGCTCTCGGTTCAACCATCCACCGTATCGGAAAGATTCAGAAAGCCCTGCCGGAGGATGAGAAACCCGCAAAGACTCTCTTTATCATCACCACCGACGGAATGGAGAACGCCAGCAGAGAGTATTCTTTTGACAAAGTAAAAAAGATGGTAGAGAAGAAAAAGGCCAAGAACGGCTGGGAGTTCATATTCCTGGGAGCCAACATCGATGCCATCGAAGTTGCGGGAAGGTTCGGAGTTGAAGCGAGCAGAGCCGTGAATTTCAAATGTGATTCCAAGGGAACCAAGCTTAATTACGATGTTTTGTCCAAAGTTGTAGGCTGTGCAAGAGCATGCAAATCTTCGGCGGAAATGGGCGCTATGCTCACGGAATCGGATATGTTTGCGGAAATAAGGGAGGATTTTGAAGAAAGAGCGTAAGAACTTTAGCGGTATGGACGTAAATCGATGATGATAGTATAATCGCTGTATGAGGGAAATTAATAATGAGGGAGAATTACAGCTTTGGAAACGTACTATCTTATCGATTATGAGAACATCAAACTTGCCGGAGTAAAATTATCTTACTCCGGCATTCCCAAGAATTCTAACGTCATCTTCTTTCTTACCACCAAAGATAAACTGACGGATGCGGACAAGCCTAAAAAGACTGATATCGATTGCCAGATATTCGATAACATCCCTGAGGGTATGGAATCCGTTGACAAGTATATATCCGCATACATGGGATATCTTGCCGGAGTTTATGACAAGGAAACGCTTAAGGTCTATATCATCAGCAGAAATAAGGGATATGATAATGTCATTGCCTTTATGAGTGACCTTATTAATGCGGAGAGAAAAGAGCAGATCGGATCTCCTGTTTCGAAGAAGAAATCGGATGCATCTTCGAAATCTGCAGCTAAGACAGGCGACGGCAAATTATCGAAGTGCTTATTGGAAGTTGAAGAAGCATTGTATGAATACGGCGGAGGAATCCCCAGACAGGATTTCGATGTTGTCCTTAACATAGTTAATACTTCTCTTTCCGGAAAGAATAAGAAAAATGTTTTATCCGAGATAAAAGAGAAGCTGTATATGAAGTTCCCTTATATCGGTGAGTTCTACATGGAAGTGGTAACTCCTGCAGTGGAAGATTATCTTAAATGATCAGATATCATCTCAGATTCATAGGACGCGTTCAGGGCGTCGGTTTCAGATGGACCGCAACCAGAGCTGCGGATATGCTGGGCCTGACCGGCTGGGTATACAATGCGTGGGATGGGTCAGTTGAAATGGAAGTTCAAGGAGATGAAGAGAGCATAGCCGAAATGATCAGGACCATCGACCGGGGAAGATTCATTCAGATAGATGATATCGAGAAAAAAGAGATCCCCGTTGTAGAGGACGAGCGATACTTTGACGTGAAGTAATGACTGAGAAGAACCCACTGATCGTAACCAAATATATGCTGATGTTTCTTCTGGCTTCCTTTATCGGATGGCTGTATGAGATTATCTGCGTGTATGTGAAATATGATACCTACTATGACAGAGGTGTACTGCATATCCCCTGTTGCCCGATCTACGGTTTTGGGATGCTGATCCTGTATTTCATATTCCGTAAGATTAAGAATCCTTTGATCATATTTGCCGGAAGCGTGATCATCACAACTACGGTAGAGTATCTGACAGCGGTCGTTTTGGAATACAGATTCCACAGAATACTGTGGTCTTACAGGGATTGGCCTCTGAATTTTCAAGGCAGGGTATGCGCAATAAGCAGCGCCCTTTTCGGAATCATGGCACTCCTTTTTATGAAGCTTATAGTTCCTGTGCTTGACCGGATATACGGATCTAAAGCCGGTAAAGCGGTGTCTGCGGCAGTCATCCTTCTTTTTCTGGGGATAGCCGCCTGGGAAGCACATTTCATCACATAATAATATGATTGTTATGTGGGTTTCAAAAGAGTAAAATATATATGTTGACTTTAGTTGTTCGAAGGGGTTGGAACACGTATGATAGTCGCATTTTTAATTTGGACAATTGTCGCGCTTTTATTTGTCGGTATCGGCGTATGGGCGTGGACCTCGAAGACGGAGGTTGGATTTTTTGCCGGAGTTAAGCCGCCTAAGGTTAAGGACCCGGTCAAATACAATCACCAGGTTGCCTTACTGTGGTTTGCATATGCTTTCTTCTACGAAATCCTGGGAATCCCGTTTTTGTTCTTCAAGCAAAATTCCGCGATGTTTATAGTTACATTGCTGGGTGTAATGGCAATTACGATCGGACTTTTGGTGGCATACACCTACATATCCGTTTCAAATCAGGAGAAATAAATCAAAAATTTAGGCGCTCTCTTCGGAGGGCGCTTTTTTCGATTTCTGAAATACACGTCCCTTTTCTGCAGGTAGCATTGTATTGGATTTCAAATGGGTATATATTCGTTTTATATCAGAAGTATAGAAAACGTACCGTTTGAATTCGAAAATAAAGGAATAAGATGGTTGAAATTAAAGAAAATCAGGAGTTGCACTTTGAAAATTTTATTCATACAGAGGACTGATAAAACAATCTGAGTTTGAGGCGATAATCATTGATTTTAGAGACAAATACATATATTGGAGACTGAATAATGAAGTATTATTATCCATTTACATATAAGCAAGCGATAAGGTGTGCAATATATAGTTTGGTTTTTATAATCTTGATTATTGGAGCACGATATTCCTCAGATTTAAACAGGGTATATTATCAGTTCTATGCTTTAGCATTTTTGATTTGCATTTTTGTTTGCAAGTACATTTTTTTTCAAAAGAGAAAAAAAGATGCAATATATATTTCTGTAAATGCAGCAAGATGTCTGAAGATGTTTGAATGTTTAATTGTGTGTATGCTCTTAATGGTTTTTGTAGGAATATTAATGGTTTACAAAGACAGAGGGGTATGGATTGAGAATCGTTTGTTATGGCAGATGGTAATGCTTATCGTATCGTCTTTTGCATCGTTATTTTATTCGTTTATAGTTATATTTGGGGGAAAATCATATGTTTCCGGATCTTTCGGAATGAACTATGATGAAATTAAAGAAATTGTTGAAATAAATACTTATGACATTATGGGAACTGGGATAAAGAAATGTGAAATTATAACCAAAGATAATAAAACATGTACGGAAAAATTTACTTTAGATGAATACGATTTTCTGTGTAGCATACTTAAATCTTCTTAATCTTTCTTTTCCAAATTCTGAAAAAACACACTCATCGGAGTGTGTTTTTTTGTTGACAACTATTACGGTTACTGATATATTTCTATTACAGTAAACGTAATAAACGCGAAGGGGACAAAAATGCGAGACAACGTTAAAGGCGGTGCTCTTACCGAAGTGACATTCTTTATATTGCTGGCGCTCTATACGCCCAAGCACGGATATGCCATTATGCAGTTCATCTCGGATGCAACAGGCGGAAGACTGAGCTTGGGAGCAGGGACTTTATACGGAGCCATTAATTCCCTTCTGGAAAAAGAATGGATCGAGCCTCACGGAGACGGAGGCGACCGTAAAAAGGAGTACGTCATCACATTCAAGGGCAAAGAAGTGGCGGAAGCGGAACTTGCCAGACTGAATGACTTAACGAGGATCGCGGCCGGAATTATTGGAGGTGGATCATGAGTACAATTAAAAAGGCAAGATACTTCGCGGGATTTATAGATGCCCAGAGAAACTGGCTTAATAAGATGGCATCAAGGGGATACAGGCTGGTAAAGTGCGGAAGACTGTTCTATGAATTCGAAACCTGTGAACCTGATGAGTATGTATATCAGATCGAATACATCGGAGATAAATCCAAAACCGAGGGTAAGGACTATGCGTCGTTTCTGGAAGATATGGGTTATACGGTTTTCTTCAAGAATGTAAATCTGGATTTCGACATAGGAAATATATATTGGAGAAAGCTTGCCGATAAAGGCAGCAAATTTGCGGATTACCAGACTGTGATGGAAAGAGCGCTCCTTATCGTTGAAAAGAAAAACGACGGAACGCCTTTTGAACTCCACACCACCAATACGGACAAAGCGAACTACTATGCCAAATTTTTGATACCGTATTTCATGTTGTTCCTGCTGTTTACTGTCGTCGGGGCAATATCTCTGGCTGATATAAAGCTTATGCTGATGTGGTATGCGGTTGCACTTGTTTTTTTGATCGGATTCTTCGTTTATCTCATAAGATATTTCAGGGATAAGAAGAAGGCCGGCGTTGAGGAATAGTTATGAAAAAGAAAGCTAAGAGCAGTTTTTTTACAGTAATATTCTTTTTAGTATTTATCACAATCTTTTGGACTGCCAAATATTTCGGATTGATCAGTTCAAGGTCCGGCTCGTATACCGGCTTTTCTGAGCATAGAGGCATGCATGGCTGGGAACTGTCACTGAACTCTGCGAAGGCTACGTTCAAAAAAGCAATATTCCCTGAGGGGGGATTTTTGGAATTTGTCTCGGATTCCGAAGAAGGTGTGGTCTCTGTAAGCGTTAAGAGCGGCAGGGCCGTTATATTCGAAGCATCGAACATCGGAACAGATACAATCGTAATACCTGTGACAGGAAGAGTGATCGTTACAGTCAAGGTAGAGAACTTCAAAGGAAACATTAAGATATCACCGGATGTGATCCTTCCTGATAAATCAGGTGAAATATATCTCTTCGGTGAAGAACATTCCAGCGAGAGAATACTTGAGAAAGAATTGGAACAATGGAAAGAATACTATGATGCGGGAATGAGAGATCTGTTTGTGGAGCTCCCTTATTACGATGCATTCTTCCTCAACGAGTGGATGAAAGCAGATGATGACAAGCTCTTGAACGATCTGTTTGTGGATATGGACGGAACCGCCGCCTGCACTGCACAGGTACATGATTTTTATAAGCATATAAAGAAAGAATTCCCTGAAACTGTATTTCACGGAACTGATGTGGGTCATCAATATGATACGTCGGGAGCGAGATGCCTTGAGTATCTGCTTGCTAATGGATACAGCGAGTCATCCGAAGAATATTTGAGAACGCTTGAGGCTATAGAACAGGGAAAAATATATTATGCTGCAAACAACCACGTATTTCGCGAGAATATGCTGTTTGCCAATTTCATCCGGGAGTATAAATCTTTGAACGGAAGATCTGTAATGGGCATATATGGATCTGCACATACTGATCTCTATGGATTGGATTATATGACCGCCACGGTTCCCTGCATGGGAAATAATCTGAGAGCATATTTCGGCGATGCCGTAATGAGCACGGATCTTACTCTTGTTACCGAACCGGTTGATACCATGACTGTAACGATTATGGGTAAAGAATACACTGCGGTATCTTATGGCTCACAGAATCTGGCGGGAGTTTTTGAGGGATATGAAAGCAGGGAATGCTGGAGAATCGAAAATGCCTATGAAGATCTCAAGGATGTTAAGACTCTTGATAATGTCCTTCCCTATGATAATTATCTGATGAATGTAGAAACAGGACAGGTTTTCATGATAGTCTATAATATGACAGACGGATCAAAACGTGTGGAGTATCACAGAGCCGATGGAGATACCTGGAACGGAAAACCGGCTACTTATCAGATGAATATCAGCGAGTGAGGATACGCATATGGGATTTAAACTATTCAGATCAAAAGTGCCCGGCACGCCTTCATATAAATACAATCCCGAAAAAGAAAAACCCATAATAAAAGCCTCCATATGTAACGGTGAACAGGTTGCGGGATTCAAGAACAAAACTACCGGGCAATTCTCGGAAGTGATGTTCATCAAAGACAACGAAGATCTAAATCTGTTTATGAAGACATACGGATTGGATCATGTGGATAAGGAATACTGAAGCGCATTAAATAAGCTCTCCCGAAAGGGAGAGCTTATCTGTTTTATATATGGATTTTATTGAGAATAGTTTTGGGGAAACTTGATGTATATTCTTTTATAGTTTGTTCGTTTACATAGATAAAGTTCCATGGATAAACATTTGAATTATCTTTATTGTTGAAGGCTTTTCCAAAAGAGAGGCAGTGTTTGCATGCTTTATCGAAATAAGCGAGTGCACGTTTTTCGTCCCCCTCTTTTGCATAGATTCGAGAAGTCTGCAGATAAAGAAGGCAGATATCGCTGTTAAATAAACCGTAATCATTCTTAAGGGTACATTTGTACAGATCCGCTATCGACAGATAAAGGGATGAATCGGTTGAATATGTTTGGTTTTTCCATAGGAGAACAGATAACTCATGGAGCAGAGAAAGGGATGCTTCGCCTATATATCTGTTTTCATTATCTGTACTCGGAATTGCTGTTTTGATGATCTCCCGGCTGCAGTGTATGGATGAAGCTTCAGATGCCATTTCCTCAATCTTTTTGTAGTCACCAATCTGTGTGTATATCGAGATCAGAGTATCGGTCATTGTTTCTTTTCTATGCTCGTCATCACATTCTTTTCCAGAAAGCTCTAATAACTCTGCGGCTTCACGAAGAATGCATTTATCGATTTTGCCGGAAGATGATGAACCGGCTTTTACCTGTAATACAACAGCCAGCCTTTCCTGTAATCTCCATTCATTGGGAAATTCGGACAGAGCCTCT
>JAEEGL010264427.1_pt1 | contig 27969 bp, 15 predicted proteins | sample 9134231 | NCBI WGS metagenome assembly JAEEGL01 (sample SAMN16246548, study PRJNA631951) | gut metagenome | biome: gut microbiome; feature: rumen; material: fiber-attached | host: Bos | place: Iran: Karaj | collected 2018-10
CACCTTAAAGTCGTAATCCTTGAATTGAATGGGGGTCTGTTCGATCTCTTTACGCAAAGCCTCAAGCTCAGCTGAGGCTTTTTCTATCTTCATTTCCTCGAAAGCAAAGAGAAATTCCTCACCGCCCCATCTTGCGACCTGTCCTTTGTTTTTCATAAATTTCTTGAAAATATCAGCCATGGTAGTAAGTACGTAGTCGCCGGTGTCATGCCCATATGTGTCATTGACTTTCTTGAAGAAATCGATATCTCCGATCGCCATTGTGAATATCTTACCGGAACGGTTGTATTCATATACAACGTCTGAAAGATATTCGTTCATATGTCTTCTGTTTGAAAGACCGGTAAGAGTGTCAAGATTTGCCATTCTCTCGAGGTTCTCGTTTATGCGCCTTAGTTTATCCTCGGACTGATTGAATTTTACGCTGTAGCAATAAGCGGTCGCAAGCATGCAAGAGCCCATGATGAGGATATTGAAGCTCTGTATGAAGATCATGGAGTAGGTCTTTAGCTTAACATAATAAGGAAATACAGAGCAGAACTGTATCAAGAGCATTATTATGAGCATAAGGCTCGCGGAATATATACGTTTGGACATAGGGTGTTTTGCTTTGTTGAAGTATATGAGCAGTATATTCATGAATATGATGTACTGGTAACCTGCTTCGTAAGTATTGAAAAGAGAAAGGATCGTGGGGAAAATAAGTACCACGGCATTTAAGAGTATCAGGCCTGCAGCTGTTCTGTTTTCGTAGGTGAATATGAATGCGCCGACGGTAAGGCCGACAGCTATAGACATCACAAGACCGAGTGTGTATCTGTGGATGTAGGCCATGATGATGCCGGTTACGAAGAAGTAGATGCTGAAGATTATACAGTTTATGCGGATGAGGACGGCCAGATCCTTGGTTTCTTTTTCGTTTTTTACATCCGCAAAAAGAAATCTGATAAAGCGATTCCACATATGCTGCATTATTTTCTTCCCCCGAAAAGAATATGTTACGTAAACATTATAACATAATCAGCAGGTTCTTGACACGGTAACCTTTGCGGGTTTAAACTGAAACCTGTGTTAATGAAAGAGGCAAAAGCTTCTTCCGATAAAATATTCTGACAGAAAGGAAGAACTAAGATTATGGAAAAGAAAGATCTTGACTGGTCGTCACTGGGTTTCGGTTATGTAAAGACCGATAAGCGTTTTGTGGCAAATTACAAGGATGGTAAATGGGATGAGGGTGTCCTTACTGATGATGATAAGGTGGTCATTAGTGAATGTGCCGGTGTTCTTCAGTATGCTCAGACATGCTTCGAGGGACTTAAAGCATATACAACAGAGGATGGCAGGACAGTATGCTTCAGACCTGATCTGAACGCTGCACGTATGCATGATTCAGCAAAGCGTCTTGAGATGCCTCCTTTCCCTGAAGATAAATTTATTGAGGCAGTAAAGGCAGTCGTTAAGGCTAATGAGGCATATGTTCCTCCTTATGGTTCAGGAGCTACACTTTATATCAGACCTTATATGTTTGGTTCAAACCCTGTTATCGGTGTTAAGCCTGCGGATGAGTATCAGTTCAGGATATTTACAACACCTGTAGGTCCTTACTTTAAGGGTGGTGCTAAGCCCATAACCATTACGGTATCTGATTTCGACAGAGCAGCACCGCACGGAACAGGTGATATCAAGGCAGGTCTTAACTATGCAATGAGCCTTCATGCTATCGTTACAGCTCATGCAAACGGTTTTGCCGAGAATATGTATCTTGATGCCGCTACCCGTACAAAGGTTGAGGAGACAGGCGGAGCAAACTTCATCTTTGTTACAAAGGACGGAACAGTTGTTACTCCCAAGTCGGATTCGATACTTCCTTCCATAACAAGACGTTCTATCATGTATGTTGCAGAGAATATTCTTGGAATGAAGGTAGAACACAGGGAGGTATACTTCGATGAGATAAAGGATTTTGCTGAGTGCGGACTTTGTGGTACGGCAGCAGTTATCTCTCCTGTAGGAAAGATCGTTTACAAAGACGGGGAGATCGCATTCCCTGCCGGAATGGAAGATATGGGACCTGTTACCAAAAAGCTTTACGAGACACTTACAGGTATCCAGATGGGCAGACTTGAAGCTCCCGAAGGCTGGATCTGCGAGATCAAATAAGTATAAACACCGTTTTATCAGGAATTTACAATATAAAACACAGAAACCGTTAATGGTTTCTGTGTTTTTTTCTTTACGAGGAAATTATGGGGAGTAATTATTATAAACATTTATAGAGTATTACAATCAGTAGTGTGGTTTACATAGATATTAGTAAAAAATAATTTAAATTTAATCAAGAAATGTATTGACAAATCAAAATAAAATGGTAATATATAGACATAACAACAACAGAGGTTGTTGATCACATAGATTCAGAAAGGTAGGATCAATGGTAAGGTTAACAGCAGAAAGGTTGTCTCGTATTACTTGAAAAAGGAGGTACGGTCCAAAGGGTAATTAAGTAATGTAGACTGAATTTATGGAACGGAAGGCAAAGCGGATAAGCCGTGACGAGAAAGCGGCAGAGATCAAAGCAGAACCGGGAACATATTTCAGAGCTACAGGGAAACGGCAGAAAACTTGTTTAAGTTTCATCAAAGGATAAAGCGGTGATAAATAAGCCGCAGTTCATATGAACAAAGGTGAAGGATGACAGGGGAAACAAAGCCGGTAGAGAGAGTCAATTTAATAAAGGTAATGTCCGCGGCGACGAACCGGGAACGGACGGAAAAGGGAATTAGAGTTTTAGGAGGTACAGTCCCTTGGACAGTGAAGTAGTTTGAGAGCCCTTGCAGATTTGAATGATGATCTGTAAGGGCTTTCTTCATGTTCGGAAAAATAAGATCGCTTCATTATTTTTGACACCCGCATCAAATAATGATACGATACGTCTGTATTTTTTTTCGAACTTTATGAGGCTTTAGATCTGATATGAGAGACAATAATAATGATGAAAGAAGGGAATACAGAAGAAACCGAAGGGTAAGGAATCAGATACTTGCCTATCTTCTTCTGGTCATATTGGTAGGGCTTGTTACAGTCCCTCTTTATATGGGTGCACGAGCTCTTGTCCACGAGATTGCCAGCAATAATAAGGTGCCGGAGATCTCTGAAGTTTCCGATGATGATGCGGACAGTGTTTCCGATGACCTTCCGGATACGATCTCATCGCCAGATGCTGCTTTGAGTATTTCTGAGGATACTCCTGTTAAAGAAGAAGTGACTGCCGATCCTGTCGATGAAGATATCAGAGCTGCGATAGATTCCATGAGCACAGAACAGAAGACTGCTGCGCTTTTCATGGTCAGCCCCGAAACCATGACAGGAGTAGATATTGCATCACGTGCCGGAGACGGAACCAAGGCAGCTATAGAAAAGTATGCGGTCGGCGCAATTGTATATGATAAGAAAAATGTACTGGATGAAGCCCAGTTTAAGGATATGGTCGATAAGACCGGAGAAATGTATGCTGAAGCTTATGTTTCAGGCAATGATCTAAGATATCTGATAAAAGCCGTTAAGGAAGATGGAACTTATACAGCTCTTTCAGCGGCCTCCGGAAAGACGGCGCCGCAAAACGGAAGCGCTCTTGCTTCTTCAGGTGACAGCAGTGCTGCATACCAGGCATTCCTTGATACGGGAAGTCTTCTTAATGAATATAAGATCGATCTGGATCTGGCTCCTGTATGTGATCTTGCATCAGAATCTTCCTATGTAAAAGATGAAGCATTCGGTTCTGATCCGGATGCGGCCGCTTTGCTTGCTGCATCAGCTGTATCGGCGCTCTCCGATCAGAGGATCATGTCCTGTGCCTCAACTTATCCCGGCCAGGGCGAGCTTACGGCTGCACCTGCCGGAGCAACAGAATCTGCCAAGTCATTCGATGATCTTAAAGAAGCAGAAATGAAGCCTTTTGCATCATGCATAGAAAAGGGCGTACCTTTTGTAATGGTCGGAGCTCTTACAGTTTCGGGAAACGATGAAGCTGATGCGCCGGCTTATATATCAGAAAAGATGATCTCGTATCTAAAGAATGATATGGGCTTTAAGGGCGTGGTGATCACTGATGACCTGTCTGTGATCTCACAGGGCGCTGAGTTTGATCAGGGTGAAGCGGCGCTTAGAGCGATCAACGCGGGAGCAGATATGATCTATGTATCTGCCGGTTTTGAAGATACATACAATGCAGTACTTAAAGCAGTTAATGATGGAGCGATCACAGAGGAACGTCTTGATGATGCTCTTGTAAGACAGTATAAAATTAAGAAAGAATTCAAATAAGTTTTTACGGAGGTATATTTACAATGGAGTACAATCCTAAGGAGATTGAGCCGAAATGGCAGAAATACTGGGAGGAACATAATACATTTCATACAGATGTATGGGACTTTTCGAAGCCTAAATACTATGTACTTGATATGTTTCCGTATCCTTCGGGAGTAGGTCTGCATGCCGGTCATCCGGAGGGCTACACTGCAACAGATATAGTTTCACGTATGAAGAGAATGCAGGGATACAATGTCCTTCATCCTATGGGATACGATTCTTTCGGTCTTCCGGCAGAGCAGTATGCTGTTTCAACAGGTAATCATCCGGACGGATTTACAGAGAAAAATATTGAAACTTTCACCAAGCAGCTTAAGGAACTCGGATTTGATTATGACTGGAGCAAGATGGTCAAGACATCAGATCCTTCATATTATCATTGGACACAGTGGCTTTTTAAGCAGCTTTATCTTGATGGGTATGCAAAATATGTAGACATGCCTGTTAACTGGTGTGAGGAACTCGGAACGGTTCTTTCCAATGATGAGGTTATAGACGGAAAGAGCGAGCGCGGCGGATACCCTGTAATACGTAAAAATATGAAGCAGTGGGTCATAGATCAGCAGGCTTTTGCTGAGGAACTCTTATCAGGACTTGATGAGATAGACTGGCCCCAGTCCACAAAGGAAATACAGAGGAATTGGATCGGCAGATCGGAAGGTGTTGAGGTTGATTTTAAGATCGTTGGCGGCGGACAGTTCTCAATTTACACTACATGTATAGAAACGATCTATGGTATCACCTTCATGGTACTTGCTCCCGATGGAGAGACCGTGAAAGAACTCATGCCTCGTATACAGAATAAGGAAGCTGTTCAGGATTATATAAATGAGACACTCAAGAAGACTGATATGGACAGAACTGAGCTTAATAAGGGCAAGTCAGGATGTCCTCTTGAGGGGATCATGGCGATCAATCCCGTAAACGGAAAAGAGGTACCTGTTTATATCGGAGATTTCGTTCTTGGCGGATATGGAACAGGTGCAGTTATGGCTGTTCCCAGTCATGATCAGCGAGACTTTGAATATGCCCAGTTCCACAATCTTCCTATGATACAGGTTATTTCAGGTGCTGATGTTTCGGAAAAAGCATTTGAGAAGCAGGATTATCTCGGAAAGGATGAGCCCAGGCTCATGAATTCTGCCGAGTTTGACGGTCTGACCGTTGCAGAGGCAAAGGTTGCAATCACTGATAAGCTTGTTAAAGAAGGTGTTGCAAGGAAGACTGTTAATTACAGATTCAGAGAATGGATCTTTGCAAGACAGCGCTACTGGGGTGAGCCTATGCCCATCGTCTATGTTGAGGACGGTTCCATACATGTCCTTGATGATGATGAGCTTCCTCTTGTGCTTCCCGTACTCGAGGATTACAAAGGAAAGAACGGAAAGGCTCCGTTAGACAATGCGACAGAGTGGAAGAAGTATGACCATAACGGCATTAAGGGAACCAGAGAGACGTCTACCATGCCGGGATCTGCCGGATCGAGCTGGTATTACTTCAGATATATAGATCCTGATAATGATAAGGAATTTGCGGATCAGAAGCTTCTTGAGCATTGGATGCCCGTAGATCTGTATGTGGGCGGTCCTGAACATGCCGTAGGACATCTTATGTATTCCAGAATTTGGAACAGATATCTTTATAATAAGGGCCTTTCACCTGTTAAGGAGCCCTTTAAGAAGCTTGTTCACCAGGGGATGATACTCGGTGCCAATGGCATTAAGATGGGAAAGAGATTCCCTGAGTTCGTTATCAATCCCAGTGACATAGTTGAGAAGTATGGCGCAGATACACTTCGTCTCTATGAGATGTTCATGGGAGCTCTTGAAGCAAGTAAGCCCTGGAGCGATCAGGGTGTTGAGGGTGCAAGAAGGTTCATTAATAAAGTATGGAACTATTTTTCAAACCCTGAGAATATAAGCGAAGACAATAGTGACAGGCTTACAAGGCTTTATCATCAGTCCGTAAGAAAGGTCACCCATGATTTCGAGACGCTTGGCTTTAATACGGCCATTGCCCAGATGATGATCTTTATGAACGAGGCGGTTAAGGGAACCTGCCCTAAGGCTTATGCCGAGGGCTTTGTAAAGATGTTCTCCTGTGTTTGCCCTCACAGCGGTGAGGAACTCTGGTCTATCTTAGGTCATACAGAGACTCTTGCCCTGGAGAAGTGGCCTGAGTTTGATGAGGCTCTCTGCAAAGAGGATGTGATAGAGATAGGCGTTCAGGTAAATGGTAAGGTAAGGGGAGCTGTGGGCCTCACTGACGAGGATACACAGGATACAGCCCTTGAAAAGGCTAAGGAGATCCCTTCAGTTGCCAAGGCTATAGCTGCTGACAAGAATATCGTCAAAGTCATCTATGTTAAGGGAAAAATACTGAATCTGATAGTTAAATAAAAATTTTTAAAAAATTTATAAAAAGTATTTGACAAAGCAGATATCATGTAGTAAGATAACTTTTGTCGTCAGCGATGAGCTGACAACAAAGTGCGATAGTGGTGCAGTTGGTAGCACACGACCTTGCCAAGGTTGAGCTCGCGGGTTCGAGTCCCGTCTATCGCTCGTTTGAAAATGTCGAATGTATCATTCGGCATTTTTTATATTTTCATATCAATTTTTTGTGCTTTTTTGTAAATTTGTATATTGAATCTTATCTTTATAACGATTATTCTAAACAACGGTAAACCAAATCATTTTTGAAAGGACAAACGAAGATGATCACTAAGACCATTACAGTTAATAAGGATATGGATATGGATATCATTCCTTATCTGGTTCAGTCAGCCTGCCATTATGATTGTGCACTTCACATCAGTGAGGGCAACAAAGAGATCAACATGAAGAGCATCATGGGGATGACAGTACTTAATCTCAGGAAGGGTACAATTTTTGAGCTTAAGGCTGATGGTAATGATGAGACAATGGCTGTCAGTGAGATCGCAGGATGCTTTGAGGCTTAACGCCGAAGGGTACCTGCAGTAAAGTTTATGATCATAGCAAGTTAAAGATGTCTGTTTTACAGGCATCTTTTTTTGTCACATTCTTATATGTTTATAGGCGGTTTTATGTCTGTTTTGAACACTAGATGTAGCGGTTGACATATATTTAACAATAATGTATCCTTTTGTTACAAATTGTTACGTTGATGTTAAGAAGATAACGAGAGGTTAAGTTTTGAAAAAGTTTAGGACAACAATAAGCGCAGTGATCGTGTTGCTCATGGTCTCTGTTTTATACAGCGCAAAGGCGCAGGCCGCAGACGCGGTAGTTTACTCTGAGGCGCTTGCAACATCCTGTATCAGAGAAAAACCTGACAAGTCCAGCAGACAGATCGGATCGGTTAAGAAGGGCGAGAAGGTTATCATAACCGGAGAAGAGACAGCCGGATTTATGAAGGTCATTCACGGTGATGTGGAAGGATATATTTTTGAAGGATGTCTTGATGCACCTGAGTCTGTTCAGACGATCAACCCTGCTGCAGAAAAGATCACATCGGCTGTGGCTCAGAAGACACCTGAGCAGAATACAGCTCCGGTTGCTGAAGTTAAGGCGTCACCGGTAAATAATGAAACAGCAAAAGCTGAAATAGCAAAATCCGAGACTGTGAAAGCCGAGGCAGCAAAGGCTGAGTCGGTACAGAATGAGACAGTAAAGGATGCGGCAATACAGACTGAGCCGGTACAGGCTTCTGCAGTAACAGATCAGCCTGTACAGCAATCTGCGATCGTTCTGGTTCCAAAGGAGAGTGTTGCTAAGACAGATATCACAAGAGTAACAGTTGTTCCTGCGGTTACAAGTGCTCCTGCAGCATCTAAGGGCAGTGCCGGCATCATGCTTTCATTTGTTGGCGGCTCAAACGATCCCAAGCTTATACGTGCAATGGCGGAAGCTGCATATAACAACCAGAAAAAGGAAGAAGCTGACAAGGCAAGAGCTAAGGCAGTCATCTCTGAGGATCCCGGGTTAGATCCCAACGCCAGACCTTTTCTTTGCACCGGCTATTGTCCCTGCAAGATCTGCTGCGGAAAATACAGCCCTGAGGTAACCGGCTGTGAACAGCATACGGCAACCGGAACTATTCCTACTGAAGGCAGAACGATAGCGGTAGATCCTATAGTGATCCCTTACGGTACTGAGGTTTATATCGAGGGACTTGGAACTTTCGTTGCAGAGGACTGCGGTGGAATGATCAAAGGTGATCGTATAGATGTCTATTTTGCATCTCATGAGGAAGCACTTGCTTTCGGAAAAAGAACTCTTTACGTATCCATAGACAGATAATTTTATAACTCAATATATTTAAAGTTGAAGAGGGCAAAAGCCCTCTTTACTTATTTCTTTTAGTATAATATAATGATTTTTGAACGGTTGTACCGCGTTTTTTTATGAAATATTCATATAAAACCAAAACGTTTTAAGACGTTTGATATAATGCCAGAAATTTTTACTTGGGGGTAAGCGGAAATGAGAATCTGCGCTAATTGCGGCAACAAACTGGGTAAGAAGGACAGGTTCTGCGGAAAATGCGGCTCTTCTGAGATCAATGAGACCACGTCGATATTCGGATTTGATTTCGGACCCAAAACAAAGAAATGTATTTACTGTGGAACAACCCTTGAGGGCAAGGCGAAATTCTGCTGGTCATGTGGAAAATCGACTGAGGGTGGTATCTCCTTATCTTTTCTTGATGAGAAAAAACAGAGTGAGCCGTCGGCTCAATTAGGCGGTTTTGCGCCTGCTCAGGAACAACAGCCTGCTGAAGTCACTCAGATGGCCTCACCGGCATCTCCTGCGCCTGTACAGCAGAGCGAAAGTGTTCCTGAACTGGATTTCCTTAAATCACCTGAGGACTTTTCGTCCTCTCTTGGCGGTAATGAAGGAAGCGGCATAACACATAATCCTGCCAGCCATTTAAGTGGTCAGTCTGTAGAACACAAGAAGGCTGATAATTCTGCCATGCCTCAGGCTGCTGTCTGGAGCATACCGCAGGATCCGGATCAGGTGCCCACGCCACCGCCACTTCCTGAACCGACCAGTCATCCTGCGCCTTTAAGGATATCCACACCTGATGTTGATCCTGCCGAGGCGGAGAAGATAGCTGCCGAGGAAGCCGCTAAGCGAGCTGAAGAAGAGCGCAAAGCTGCCGAAGAGGCTGCAAAGAAGGCTGAGGAAGAAAGAAAACTTGCGGAAGAAGCTGCAAGGAAGGCTGAAGAAGAAAAGAAGCGCGCTGAGGAAGAAGCTGCCAGAAAGGCAGAAGAGGAGCGCAAGAAGGCCGAGGAAGAACGCAAGAAAGCCGAAGAGGAAGCTAAGAAAAAGGCTGAGGAAGAGCGTAAGAAAGCCGAAGAGGAAGCTAAGAAGAAGGCTGAGGAAGAGCGTAAGAAAGCCGAAGAAGAAGCTAAAAAGAAGGCTGAGGAAGCTAAAAAAGCTGAAGAAGAGCGCCTGAAGCAGGAAGAAGAGAAAAAGAAAGCCGAGGAAGAGCGCAAGAAAGCCGAAGAAGAAGCCAAGAAGAAAGCCGAGGAAGCCAGAAAGGCTGCCGAAGAAGCGGCAAAGAAGGCTGAGGAGGAGCGCAAGAAGGCTGAAGAAGAACGTAAGAAGGCCGAAGAGGAAGCTGCAAAGAAGGCTGAGGAAGAGCGCAAGAAAGCCGAAGAAGAAGCCAAGAAGAAAGCTGAAGAAGCCAGAAAGGCTGCTGAAGAAGCGGCAAAGAAGGCCGAAGAAGAGCGCAAGAAGGCTGAAGAGGAAGCTAAAAAGAAGGCCGAGGAAGAGGCTAGAAAGAAGGCTGAAGAAGAACGTAAGAAGGCCGAAGAGGAAGCTGCCAGAAAGGCTAAGGAAGAAGCAGAACGCAAAGCTCTTGCAGAGTTGCGTAAGGATGCTGATACATCTGCCACTGCAGCCATCAAAGCAACAAAGAAGGGAACGCCTGAGTCATATAATGAACTTGCGGCTGCTCTTGATAAATACAGAGATTACGAAAAGAAAACCGGCATAAATATGTCTGATGAGGCGGATAATGATACCTTCATTTCCGTTGAGGATATACTTGGCACACATTATTACGATGAGGATGCATTCAAACTGGCTGTGCCTCTTATAAGTGATGCTGCAAGACATGGTAAGGCAAAGTCGGGTCTCTATTACGTTGATCATGTGGTAAGGAACAGGACTCTTATGCCGGAAGATGAGGGCGCACTTAAGAACATCCTTGATAAGGCTATGGAGGATAAGGATATCATGTCCAACAAGGACATGAAGATCAAGCTGCTCCTTCTTAATGCCAAGATCTACAAAGAGGGTCTTACTGTAAAGAAAAATATGGAAACGGCTTTTGGGTATTATAAGCAGGCTGCTGAACTTGGAAGTCCAAAAGGCACCGGATATGTCGGAAACTGTCTCCTTTACGGTGACGGTGTTAAACGTGATCCCAAGGCTGCTTTTGAGTGGAATATGAAAGCTGCTGAGGCCGGTGAAGAAAGAGGCATCAGAAATGTTGCCGTGGCATACGATTACGGTACAGGTATCAAGCATGATGCGCTTGAGGCAGTTAAGTGGTACAAGAAGCTGCTTGAGATTGTAAGTAATGATCGTTTTGCTAAATACAGGATTGCATACAGTCTTGCAAATCCCGATAAGATAATTGGTTTCAGACCGGATGAATCCCAGCTCAAGGAGGCTTATGATTATGCTGAAGCCGCTTTGGAGGCAGGTGAAGGGGAAGCTGAATATGTATTGGGCTATTTAAAGACTCTGCATGTTAATGGCGGACCGAATTATACGGAAAGCTATACTCATTTTGCCAAGGTTGCCAACAGAGGAAATGAAAAGGCCAGAGAGTGGATGGCTAAGTTTGTCAAGAATGGCAACGGAACCTATATGTTCAGGGGCTAAGAAAAAGAAATTTAAACAGATTTTTAACGGGGGCTTGACAGCCCCCGTTATTTTTGAGATAATACCGCTTGCGCCAAAACATTGTGTCCATAGCTCAGCTGGATAGAGCAACGGCCTTCTAAGCCGTGGGTCGGGGGTTCGAATCCCTTTGGGCACGTTCACGGAAATCCGTGAGACAGCCTTCACCTTTGTTTTATGGTGGGTATAGCGTAGTTGGTTAACGCGCCAGATTGTGGTTCTGGAGACCGTGGGTTCGAGTCCCACTACCCACCCTCTTGGGCTGTCGCCAAGCGGTAAGGCACAGGGTTTTGATCCCTGCATTCCGCCGGTTCGAATCCGGCCGGCCCAGTAAATAAGTTTTATAGCCCGTTAGTGATAACGGGCTTTTTCATTTTGCCGGGGCTTATATCTGTTTGAAACTATCTCCGGTTGAAAGTATAATATGATATCGGGGTTCCAAAGTACAAAATCCGGATCAAGTTTGCCTGAAAGATGATTTTGACCTTGGAACCCACGAAACTGAGCAATTCGTATATCATCCGGTAAGGGTAAATAAGTATGAGTATGGCAAAGCGTAACAAAATACTGTCTATACTGAGCGCTGTTATTACAATAGGGCTTTTATCCGGCTGCGGGAAGACGGAGAAGACTGATCTGGATAACGGTCTGGCTTCCGTTACGCTTCAGGAGTATGATGATGCTCTGGATTTCCTTAAGCAGGCCGAAAAGAACGAAGAAGACCTTGAGTCTGTATACAGGGCTGAAGGACTTGCTTATATGGGACTCAGGGATTATGGAAATGCTGTGAGCGCATTTAAAAAGGCGCTTGCTTATGCCGGGACAAAGACGGGTGAAGCGGAGAAAGATATTAATTACTATCTTGCTCTGTGTTATGCGAAGCAGGATGACTATGCTGCGGCAATAGAGAGACTGGATGCCGTCAGTGCACTTGATCCGTCTGATGAGACCGCGGCTCTTGAGAGGGGCAAGTTAAAACTGTATATGAATGACAAGGCCGGTGCAAAGGCGGATTTTGACCTTGCTGCCGGGGCTGATAAGGGTCATGCGGGCGTCTATATTGATATTTATGATGTGTACTCATCCAAGGGCCTTGAGAAGGACGGAGCGGAGTATCTCGAGGCTGCCAGGACGGCAGATCCCGAAAAAATGGATGATTATGATAAGGCGAGACTCTGCTACTACACCTATGATCTTGAGGGCGCATGTCACTACCTTGAGTATGCAAGAAGCATAGGAAAGGCTGATTCCGACATGATCAGGCTGTTAGGCCACTGCTACAGGGAACTCGACAAATATGAGAATGCCACGGCAATATATCTGGGATACCTTGAAGACCATGCAGAACCGGAGATATGCAACGAGCTTGGCATATCATACGCGGAGGAGGGCGATTATACAAAAGCACTTGATGCCTTCAGAATGGGCATAAACATGCCGGAGGACAATACCTGTATGCAGGAACTGAAGCGCAATGAGATAGTCTGCCTGGAGAATCTTAAAAACTATAAAGAGGCGGCTGAACTTGCGTCCGTATATATCACCCAGTATGGGGAAGACCCTGATATGGTTAAGGAACTTGCTTTCCTGAGCACCAGATAAGCCACTTTTGACAACTCTGTTATGTTTACCACGGCACAATGTATTGTGTGTATACAAGAAAAAGCACACGATATGTTGTGTTTTTATGTTGACATTAAAAATGTCCTTTGATAGAATAAGTTTGCACAGCCCAATTTCGCCAGTTATGTAAACAATCAATTTTCGTGAATAAGGTTGTGAGGGGAAGAAGAGTCTGAAGGGGCGGTTTTAATGTGCCGAAAATAAGGCTTTTCAGCATTATAAAGCGAAGGGAAGGATAAATTTTATGATCAGTGTTATCAAAAGGGATGGGGAAAAAGCAGATTTTATGTTAACCAAGATCGGTGACGCTATACGCAAAGCGTTTGAGGCCACCGAGATGTCGTACACAAACGATATCATAGATATGCTTTCACTTAAGGTTTCAGCTGATTTTCAGGAAAAGGTGAAAGATAACGCGGTTCATGTAGAGGATATTCAGGATTCTGTTGAAAAGGTCCTCGAGACAACGGGGTACACAGGGGTTGCAAAGGCATTCATCTTATACAGGAAGCAGCATGAAAAGATGAGAGCCATGAAGAGCACTATCCTTGATTACAAGGATGTTGTTAACAGCTACGTAAAGGTTGAAGACTGGCGTGTTAAGGAAAACTCTACAGTAACCTATTCGGTAGGCGGTCTCATCCTTTCAAATTCCGGTGCCGTAACAGCTAACTACTGGCTTTCGGAAATATATGATGATGAGATAGCAAACGCTCACAGAAATGCTGATATCCATATTCACGATCTTTCAATGCTTACAGGCTACTGTGCAGGCTGGTCGCTCAAGCAGCTCATCAAAGAAGGTCTCGGCGGTATTCCCGGCAAGATCACTTCAGCTCCGGCAAAACATCTTTCCGTACTCTGCAACCAGATGGTAAACTTCTTAGGCATCATGCAGAATGAATGGGCAGGGGCTCAGGCATTTTCATCATTCGATACATACCTTGCACCCTTTGCAAAGGCTGACAATCTTACATATCGCGATGTAAAGAAGTGCATCGAGACATTTATATACGGCGTTAACACTCCCAGCCGTTGGGGCACACAGTCACCGTTCTCAAATATTACGCTTGACTGGACTGTTCCTGCAGATCTTGCAGAGCTCCCTGCTATCGTAGGCGGCAAGGAAATGGATTTTTGCTACAAAGACTGCAAGGCAGAGATGGATATGATCAACAAGGCATTCCTTGAGATCATGATCGAAGGCGATGCTAATGGCAGAGGCTTCCAGTATCCTATTCCCACATATTCGATAACAAGAGATTTTGACTGGTCTGATACCGAGAACAACAGACTTCTCTTCGAGATGGCCGCTAAGTACGGTACACCTTATTTTTCAAACTACATCAATTCCGATATGGAACCCAGTGATGTAAGAAGTATGTGCTGCAGGCTCCGTCTTGATCTCCGTGAGCTCAGAAAGAAGTCCGGCGGTTACTTCGGTTCAGGTGAAAGCACAGGATCTGTAGGCGTTGTTACCATCAACATGCCCAGGATCGCTTATCTTGCAACAACAAAACAGGAATTCTACAAGCGTCTCGACAGGCTTATGGATATAGCTGCAAGAAGCCTTAAGATCAAGAGAGGCGTTATCACAAAGCTTCTTGATGAGGGTCTTTATCCTTACACAAGAAGATACCTCGGAAGCTTTGATAATCATTTCTCGACCATCGGTCTTGTAGGAATGAATGAAGTGGGTCTCAACGCAAACTGGCTTCGTGCTGATATGACAGACGAGAAGACACAGGCGTTTACCAAGGAAGTTCTGAATCATATGCGTGATCGTCTCTCGGATTATCAGGAAGAGTATGGAGATCTTTACAATCTTGAGGCAACTCCCGCAGAGAGCACGGCATACCGCCTCGCAAAGCATGACAAGGCTAAGTGGCCCGCTATCAAGACTGCAGGTGAGAGCAGCACACCGTATTATACGAACAGCTCACACCTTCCTGTAGGATATACAGCAGATATCTTTGATGCTCTTGATATACAGGATGATATACAGACACTTTACACATCAGGAACCGTATTCCACGCATTCTTAGGTGAGAAGCTTCCTGACTGGAAGGCGGCCGCAAAACTTGTGCGCACTGTTGCCGAGAATTATAAACTGCCGTATTACACACTTTCACCGGTTTATTCTATCTGTTCAGAGCATGGCTACTTAAATGGCGAACAGAAAGTATGCCCTCACTGCAATAAGGCGACAGAGGTATACTCCAGGATCACAGGTTACTACAGACCCGTTCAGAACTGGAATGACGGCAAGCTCCAGGAATATGCCGAGAGAGTGAATTATGATGTAGCACATTCAGTGATGAAGAGACCCAAGAGTGCAGTCGTAACAATGACTGATATCTTCGATGAGGAGGCTCCTCTCACTGTTGAAGAAAACACAGAGGTACGCTATCTTTTTACAACAAAGAGCTGCCCTAACTGCAAACTGGTTAAAGGATATTTAAAGGGCATAGATTATATGCTTATTGATGCTGAAGCAAATCCGGAACTTTCAGCCCGTTACAAGATCAAACAGGCTCCCACGCTTGTTGTCGTAAAGGGTGATGAGGTTAAGAAGTATGCAAATGCTTCAAACATCAAGAAGTATGCTGAGGATATGGTCCTGACAGAGGCCTGAGTTTATGGCATTTGATGGCTTCACCGTTGCGGCGGTGACTGATGAACTGAATAAAAAGCTTAAGGGCGGGCGTATCTTAAAGATCGCCCAGCCCGAAAATGATGAGCTTATGCTGACTGTTTCCTGCAGGGATGGAAGGCATAAGCTTCTTTTGTCGGCCAATGCGTCCGTTCCGATGATCTGCCTGACAAATAAGGATAAGAAGTCTCCTATGACAGCGCCTTCGTTCTGCATGCTTCTCAGAAAGCATCTTTCGAATGCGGAGGTTCTTTCGGTGAGACAGCCGGGATTCGAACGATCGGTGCGCATAGAGACCGAACATTTAAATGAGATGGGTGATCTTACAAAGAAGACTCTTCTCATTGAGATCATGGGAAAGTACAGCAATATTATCCTGACTGAAACCGACGATGAGGGAAACGAGACGGTAGTGGATGCCATAAAGCGTGTGTCCTCCCTGGTAAGTTCTGTCAGGGAAGTGCTGCCGGGAAGACCGTATTTCATTCCCGATGCAATGGGAAAATCCGATCCGTTAACTGCAACTGAAGAGAGTTTTAATGCAGCTGTCGAAAAGTTTCCCGGAGATCCGGAGAAGGCTATATGTTCTTCTTTTTCGGGAATATCAATGCAGGCGGCCTCTGAGATAGTGCGCCTTTCCGATGGTGATCTCTGGGGAAGCTTTATCAGGATGACAGAGCGGGTCAAGAGCGGTAATTTTTCTCCGGTCATATATCTAAAAAACGGTATTCCTTCGGAGTTTTCGGCTGTGGATACCGGATATCTTCCGGATAAGGAAGCATATGATAGCGTATCGGAAATGCTCTCGGCATTTTATGATAAGCGTGAGGCAGCATCACGTATAAAAGCCAAGAGTGCATCCCTGCGTCAACAGGTCCAGACGCTTAAGGAAAGAGCAGCCAGGAAGGCAGCACTTCAGGAGAAGAGTTTAAAGGATACCGAAAAACGAGAAAAATACAGACTCTATGGAGAACTTCTTACGGCTTATGCTTATCAGATACCTGCCGGTGTGGATCATTATGAGGCCGAAAATTATAATGACGGGACCGTTGTGAAGATCCCCATGGATGCATCGCAGACTGCTTCGGAGAATGCGAAACGCTATTATGACAGGTATGTGAAGCTTAAGAGAACCTATGAGGCTGCAGGGGAGCAGTTAACCAATTCTCTGATCGAGCTTGAGCATCTCGAAAGCCTCGAACTGGCGCTTTCACTTGCCGAGAATGAGGATGATCTCGTGCAGATATCCGAAGAACTTGAATTATCGGGCTATTCAAAAAAGAAAAATGATAAGAAGAAAAAGAAAGAGCAGTCTAAGCCTTTTCATTTTGAGACAGAGGATGGCTATCAGATATACATAGGCAGGAACAATATCCAGAACGAAGAGCTAACGTTTAAATTTGCGGACGGCGGGGATATGTGGTTCCATGCGAAAAAGATGGCCGGATCACATGTGATCGTAAAAACCGGTGGCAGGGAACTTCCTGACAGTGTTTATGAAACAGCCGCTGCAGCTGCTGCATATTTTTCAACAGCGAAGGATCAGACCAAGGCCGAGGTGGATTACACCTGGCGAAAGAATATTAAGAAACCGCCCGGAACACCACCCGGTTATGTGATATATCATACAAATTACTCTATGGCTGTTGCTCCGGATATATCAAAACTCAAGAAAATATAGCATCCGGTTAACATATTTGTTATAATCTTAATGGTTATATGTTTTTTGAAGGGAGGTTATTTTTCTTATGGGATTCGGCGAGAGTTTTTCTGCTTTTACAAAGGGCGTCGGTGAAAAAGTTAAAGGCAATGCGGAGGTAATGAACCTGCGCAGTCAGATCAACGCCGAGCAGAAGCAGATAAATGATCTTAAAGCTGTATTAGGCGGAAAATATTATGACTTGTATAAGGACACGGCTTCACCGGAACCTGAACTTCAGGAAACTCTGGATGCCATACGCTATCATGAACAGAAAGCTATGGATCTGGAAAAGCAGGCGGCAGATGTGAGACAGAATACAAGTTCTGTTTCTTTAAAGGCACAGCCCGGTTCCGGATACGGTGAGTTCAAGTCGGGATCTGCACCGGGAAACAAGTTCTGCACGCAGTGTGGTGCTCCTCTTGTTGAGGGTCAGGCATTCTGCGTAAAATGCGGAGCAAAAATATAAATGCGTTTAAACGCACGCCTGCATTAAACTCTTGTAGAAACTTCCTCCATGTTGTAATATTATCTGCGGTATTTTAACGGCCGGCATCGTATGCATGATGCAGTAAAGGCCGTACAGCACGGAGGATAAAAATATGTCACTTACACTTTCAAACAGATCAGCAAATGTAAAACCGTCTTCAACACTTGCGATTACGGCTAAGGCCAAGGCACTTCGTGCCGAAGGTCGTGATATTGTCGGCTTTGGAGCCGGTGAGCCGGATTTTGCAACACCTTCAAATATTTGTGATGCTGCTATTAAAGCCATTAACGACGGTTTCACAAAATATACACCTGCTTCAGGTATTACGGATCTGAAAAAGGCTGTTTGCGCTAAGTTTGAAAAGTTTAATCATCTTCATTACGATCCGGATCAGATCATAATCTGTAATGGCGGAAAGCACGCACTTACCAATATCTTTGATGCTATCATCAATCCCGGAGACGAAGTAATAATCCCCGCACCTTACTGGCTTTCATATCCTGAGATGGTAAAGCTTTCAGATGGTAAGCCTGTATTCGTATACAGCACTGCTGAGCAGGGCTATAAAGTGACAGCAGATCTTATCAGAGAAGCTGTAACAGACAAGACAAAGGCACTCGTTCTCAATACACCCAACAACCCTACAGGTATGGTATACAGCAGAAAGGATCTTGAGGAGATCGCAGCGCTTGCGGTTGAAAAGGATTTCTATGTTGTAGCTGATGAGATGTATGAAGCTCTTATCTACACAGGAGAGGATCATGTCAGCATCGCATCTCTTGGTGATGAGATATACAAGAGAACGATCACCTGCTCAGGTCTTTCAAAGAGTTATGCAATGACCGGATGGAGAGTCGGCTATGCCGGAGCTCCGCTCGAGATCACAAAGCGTATGAGTGCCATGCAGTCACACGCAACAAGTAATGTAAACTCCATCGCCCAGAAGGCCGCTCTTGAAGCTCTTACAGGACCTACTGATGAGATGGACAAGATGAAGGCGGAATTCGACCGCCGCAGGCAGTATATGTACAAGAGGCTTTGTGCAATGCCTCATTTAAGCTGCCTTGAGCCGGAAGGCGCTTTCTATGCATTTGTAGATGCATCAGAAGTCTGCGAGCTTTCATACAAGGGAAAGAAGATAGAAAATGCTGCAGGTCTTGCGGCAATCCTTCTTGATGAGTTTGATACTGCAGTTATCCCTTGCCAGGATTTTGGATATCCCAAGCACATAAGACTTTCTTATGCTATCAGCATGGAGCAGATAGAGAAGGGCCTTGACCGTATCGAAAATCTTATGAAGGAACTTTGATGAGCAGAAATGCCCGCCGGAAATAAGAAGAAAGAAAAAGAATCAGAAAACAGTATAAAGGGTCTGGAAGATTATTCACCCGAGATGCAGAAGAAGATACTGCGTGAGATGCGTAAACGCGAGAGGAACCGCAAGTTCCTTCTCGGTCTGCTTGCGACAGCTGCGGTCGTCTGCCTCGGGTGTTTTGTTTTCTATTATATAAATGCAGGTAAGGGAGCAGGACGAAACGGTGAACTATCAGGTCTTATCGGTTCTGAAGCACTCTCCAACCCTGAAGGCGGTACTGCTTCGTATCTGGCCAATCTGTCAAAAGATGAAAAGGATAAGGCGACACCGGACATACTCGACAAGTATAAGACGCTTCACAATTCCAATAAGGATATGATCGGATGGATCAAGATCGACGGTACGGTTATAGATTATCCCGTTATGCAGGCTTCTGATAATGAATACTATCTGAATCATGATTTTGACCGCAAAGAAAAAAAATCCGGGGCGCTGTTCCTTGACTGCCGATGCGACGCCATATACGGCAACAACAATTTTATAATCTACGGTCATCATCTGACCAGCGGAAGCATGTTTTCATGCCTCTCGGATTATCAATCAAAGAGCTTTTATGAGAAACATCCGTATATAACGTTTGATACGGTATATGCAACCGGTACTTATCAGGTGATGTACGCCTTCCGTTCCCGTGTATATGAAGAAACGGACGTAAATTTCAAATATTATGATTTTATAGATGCGGATTCAGAGGAAGAATTCAATTCTTATATGAATGAAATGAAGGCAGCTTCTTTTATTGATACAGGCATTACTGCCGTATACGGAGACCAGCTGCTTACATTATCCACCTGCGATTATGCGGAGGAGAATGGCAGGTTTGTTGTGGTCGCAAAGAAGATAAGCTAGGTACTGTTTCAGACTTTCTGTTTCTCTTGAGAAAAACGTATTTCTGCACTAAAATTAACATAACTTGGTGCAAAAATACGTTTTTTTATGTTTACTGTAATATTTTTAAAAGCACATGCCGATATAAATAAACAGGAAACTATATTTTTGCACGGGCATTCATGAACGGATGTTTCTTATCCGCGAAGGAGGCATCATATGACTGATGATGAAAGAAAAAGATTAAGAGCTGAGGCAGCCAGAAAGAAGGCGGCAGCCGTAGGTTCCGGGAAAACCGGAGCAGTGAAGGCTGCATCCAGTCCTCAGGCTTCTGAAAATAAGAAAAAATCTGCGGTCAAAGCCACTCCAAAGAAAGGGCTCAGTCGCGGCAAGGTGGTCAGAAGGACGGTTGCAGGTCTTATGCTTGCAAGCGCGGCTTTTATCGCGGCCATACCGGAGGATAAGTCCGGCAGGACTGCAGCCGTAGGCACATCAGCCACCGGTAACGGTCCTGATTATGCTGCAGCTGAAGTGCTTGCTGAAAACGGTGAGCTTCTTCCCGGTGACAGCAATACCGGAATGAGCATAATGAAGGCACTTGATCCGAACGATCCCGGTCATGCCGATAAATACTATTCTTATCAGGTAACTGATATAAGCGGAGAAAAGTCACTTCTCTGGCAGTACAAGTTCTATACCGATACCATTAACAATATTCCCGATCAGGGTATCATCTGTCTTTATGATGATACCTATGCCGTTGAAGCGCTTGATCTGACACAGCCTATAGTAACAGGCTACGATTTTGTTTCGGCTACCGATTACAGCAATTATGTAACATCTACACTTGGATCCATTCAATTCAGAATGGATTCCTATCCGAATGATCCTGCAAATCAGGCGCAGGACCAGATCAACCGCAAATATTTCGGGCAGGAGTATGAAGCATGGGTAGATACCTATAATGCCGCCGTGGCTGATTGGCAGGCACAGGGCAATACAGGTTATCCCTCAACAGATGTTCTCAATATTTCTGCATTTGATAAGACAGGCGCCCAGATGACCGACAGTATGCAGAAATTGTATTACTGCGATCACAATGTGGGCCGTGATAATCAGTCACTTGCCGGATATACACTTGAAGGCATGACAAACAATGCCAAGAACAGTGAGTATTATTCGGGAACAAACAGTACCGGTGTAGTTACGGGAACCATACCCAATGACTCCACCATATATATTGTAAAGAAATATGACGATTCGGCTGATCCTGATACGCTTGATCCAAACGGATATAAGATGCTTGGCCGTATCCAGGTTACAGCTATTGCAGATGGTGCATTCAAGAGTACAAAGCGTGTTAACCGCATGACGATAGGCGGTTCGGTCGCTTATATCGGTGATGAGGCATTCGAGGATTCCTTCCTTCAGGATGTTGATCTGCAGAGTGTTATCTTTGTGGGCAACAAGGTCTTCAAGGACTGCACAAAGCTTACATCATTCACGCTCAATAATAATGCTACAACGATAGGAAAAGAAGCTTTCAAGGGTTGTAAGGTTCTTGATAATGTTTCTATACCCACAGGTGTTACTCAGATCGGTTTCGGAGCCTTTGCGGATTGTCCTATACTCTCATCAGTAAATATGGCTGATAACCATGGCCTGAATATAGGAGAGTATGCTTTTTACAATTGTCCGAAGCTTTCCTCTGTTTCTTTCCCTGCTGACTATGATGTGTCTATAGGAACAGCAGCTTTTGCGCTTGCTGACGGTACCGGTACCGGTGCTGCGATGACGGATTTCACTTTCCCCGAGAGGCTGGGGACTTATAAGAGTGCAATCAATGATGCCCAGTATACTGCTGTCCCTGTGTACAATAAAGATGGCTCCATCGATGGAACTTATGCATCCAGAATGGGTGATTACATACTTTCAGGCCGTGACGGTCTTACAAATGTAACCTTCCCCGTGGATTTCGGATCAAGTTCAGAAGAGTATGTTCCCGGAGGAACCTTCCATCACTGCAAAGATCTTGGCGGAGTGTTCTTTGGTAAAAAGGGTCAGGTTACCGAGTATAACTCCTATGTTAAATTCGGATCGGGACTCCTTACCGATGTTCAGAATGAAAAAGTATTTGTATATGGTCCGGAGCATGTGAGCGGAACCTACGATCCTGCAATGCCCAGAGAATCAACATGGGAAGCAGTATCATCCGTTGCCGAGTATGTTCCTTATGTTTATTATGCGCGCGGAAAAGAGCATTATGAAGTTGGTATATATCCGTACAGATATGAGCTTGAGATAAACGGAGGCGATGCAACCATCCTTAACTGTGAACGTATAGATGGTCTTACAACTCCCATAGATGAACTTATCATACCAAATCAGGTTGGCGATTATCGCATCACCGCACTTGGCGACGGTTCAATGGAAGATATCAAGGATTATGTTGTAAAGCTCAGTGTTTCGGACAATTCGATCGAGACAATAGGAGCAGATGTTTTCAGAAACTGTGCAAATCTTGAAGAAGTCGATCTTGGAAACGGCGTAAAGAATATCGGAAATAATGCATTTTCCGATAATACAAAATTAAGATCGGTTACCATCAGCCCTGCGATAGAAACTGTAGGCGATGAGGCTTTTGCAGCTGATCCCAGACTTGAAAATGTTATCTGGGAAGAGCCTTCTTCACTTGGGACAATGACAAGCATCGGTACAGATGCATTCAGGACAGACGGAAACAAACTGTACTTCACAGGTGCGGTAAGCAGAGACTATGAGCCGTTTAAATATGCGATGGGCAACAATCGTATAAACAATGCAAACTCTGTGAGGATCTGCTACAAGGAGACAGCACCTTATAACTTCTACATCATCCATGATGATGCCAAGGATACAAACCTGCTTATAGATTATCCTCAGTATAAGGATATCCCCCAGTCTACTAGAAGCAAGTTTGAGTCGGGCCAGATGCTTACACAGGATGAACTTGCTGAAATCGAGGCAAGCAAGTATCTTTATGTGCCTGAAGCAGTTGATTCTCTGGATGTGGTTTCATTCCTTGATGCAACCGATTCTTCCAATCCGAATAAGGTTAACTGGATATACCTTCAGGACAGACCTAATCCGGATGATCAGAACAATACAAGAATAAGTGTTTACGGCTCAGGAATTGGTGATTCATATCCGGGACTCTTCTCAGGTTTTGTTAATGAGGCAGGTGCGGTAGCTGCGGACGGTGAGGCCGGAGCAGAGACTGCAACCAAGGGTAATGACTGGATAAAGCTTATAGATCTGCCCGGTGTTAAGTCCATTCCCGATCATTGCTTTGATTCCTGCGAGCGTCTTGAATCGGTTACCATCAGTCCTAACTGTGATGATATCGGAGAAGGGGCATTTTCAGGATGCACAAATCTCTCATCAATAGGAACAAACGGCAATCCTAAGTATGACTTTGATAAGTGCATTCTTTATGAAAAGAAAGATGACGGTACTCTTGAACTTAATACCTGTCTGCCTTACAGAGGACTTATTGATAAGTCTGAAAAGCTGGTATCACCCACAAGCGATCCTAATCTTCTGAATGTAACTTCCATAAAAGAGGGGGCATTTGAAGGCTGTAATAATATTACGAAAGTAACCTTATGGGAGGAGAATGACCCTGATAATCCCCATGATGATGTGAAGGTTCCTGTTGAAGTTATCCCGCAGGATTGTTTTAAGGACTGCACATATCTTTACAGTGTGACTCTTCCTGATACTGTTAAATCGATAAAAGCAGGCGCTTTTGACGGCTGCAATAATACCTTTGAAGTAACCATACCTTCAGATGCGCTTATCTCTGATACAGCATTCAATAAGAGCGCAGTGGAAAATATCATCAAGACCTATAAGGATGAATGTCCGCTGACATGGGCTTATGATCCTGTCGATTATGACAATATAACCAAGGTCGATCTGAAGAAGACGGTTTACTTTACTGTCAGATTCTTAAATGATGATCAGAGTGTGTTCTGGGAAGACAAGGTAAGGTCAGGAAGTGATTATTATCCGCCTAACTACAATAACAGGTCAAATGATCCCGAACCCAAACTGTTTGATCATTATGGCTGGACTTTCAAGGTTTGGAAAGGAGAGAAAGATCAGGTAACTTATCAGTATCTTGCTAATGTTACTTCTGATAAGACGCTGATCGCAGTATTTGAGAAGCCTTCAGGAACTGCAGAGGCAAAGGATCTCTATGAAGCAGTGCTGGAATTAAATAAAGCTGCATCAAAAACAGTAAGCTCACCTGAAGCTATACAGGAACTTGCTGCGGACAGTAATGAGATCATCCCTACATATGAAAAACTCGATGATGAGGCAAAGGACGGCATTTCAATAAATGCAGCTAATTCAGCTCTTAAGAATGCGATGGATAAGCTTGTTAAATCTCTTCCTCTTGATTCGGGCATAACGATGGATAACGGAAACCTGAATGTAGAAAAGGATAAGCTTGAACAGGCGCTTGCAGGGCCCAACGGTGATGCGATCCGCAAAGCAGTTCAGGAATATGCCGATACAGTGAAGGCTATATCTGACAAGATGGCGGATGTTATATATGAGTATCTTAAGAATAAGGGCGAGAGTGTTAATCCTCCCGTAACTCCGACTGAGATACCGCTCAAAGATCCGGTATGCATGTATTTCAAGAATGATGACGGAACTACCATATATACGAGCAAGGTTGAGAGAAACGGCCTGATCCCGTTTTCATGGTCGGGAGAGACTCCCACTCCTGCTACGGCAAAGAATAAAGGTAAAGTATTCAACGGCTGGAAGTTCTATACAGTTGCCGGTAACAAGGATATAAGTAAAAAGAAGGAAACTGTGATCTATTCACCTGATCAGGATAAGTATGCGGTAGCGCAGTATAAGAATGATCCCAGTGGTTCAAAGAATTCGGGCAGTAACGGATCACCTACACCTACACCAAAGTCAAATTCTTCCAATTCTGCATCGCAGAATGGCACGCTTTACAATGTTATCGTTGAAAACGGTGCAGGTTCAGGCGAGTATGCTGTAGGAAAGGTTGTTACGATAACCGCTTATTCAGCTCCTGATGGAAAAGAGTTTGACAGATGGACAACGTCCAATTCCGATGTCGGATTCGGAAATATCTATAATGTGTCCACAACCTTCATAATGCCTTCGCATAATGTTAAGGTGACGGCTACATATAAGAACAGATCCGCATCATCTAACAGTGCTAACAGTGCAAATTCTGCAAATAACAGAGCCTCTGCATCAAATTCCGGAAGTTCCTCATCCGGCAGAAATAATGGAAATAACGGAGGCACCGATGTTCGCATAACGACCGATGCGATCGACAACAACAAAAAGAATCTCGGTTATGCGACAGTTGCAGGTTCTACAGATAATTTTGTGCTCAAGATCACTGATTCGGCCGCAGCAACAGCAGCTGTTGAGAAGGCACTCAGACAGAAGTACGGTGATGATTTTGATAATATAAAGTATTCGGCATTTGATATCTCACTTTATGACGAGACCGGTGAAAACAAGATTGCCAATGCCAATGATCTGGCCGTTACCATCACGATGCCTATACCCGATGATCTTGTGGGATACGCAGGAAACAACAAAGCAGGTGCGGTAGTTAATGATATGCTTGAAGAGAAAGCAGCTACATTTACCACTATCGATGGCGTGCCCTGCATAAAGTTCACTGCTACTCACTTCTCGCCTTACACGATATATGTTGACACAGGTAATCTGGTCAGAGGTATAAGTGATGCAACACCTAAGACAGGTGAGGGTGTATCACCCAAGTGGTTCCTGTCAGGTGGTCTTACAAGTCTTTCTGCACTGCTTTTCCTCTGGCAGGATAAGAAGAAAGTAAAGAAGACAAAGAAAGCAAAGGCTGCATGATCACTGAGGACTTTCAATGAAGAAGAAGCTGATTTTTGCAATTGCCATCCCTTTTGCCGCTGTGGCCTCCATGCTTACGATAGCAGGGATCACAAAGGCAAGAGCGGATGTGAGCGGTATGAATATTACCGTTGATAAGCTCGTATTATATACGGGCACTGCTTCGAGTGTCATTGTACCGTCAGGGGTTAAGGAGATATCTCCTGAAGCGTTTGCCGGAAATACATATGTTACAGATGTGGTCATCGAAAACGGCGTTACAAAGATAGGGCGCGATGCGTTCAAAAACTGCTCAGCGCTTTCATCGATCTCGATCCCTGACAGTGTGACTATGATCGGCCCGTCAGCTTTTCAGAGCTGCCAGGCTCTAAACGATGTGTCGTTAGGAAGCGGATTAAGCGATCTGGGGGCAGGTACCTTTTCTGATTGCGACAGCTTAAAGACTGTGGATATAAGTTCTTCCAATCCTTATTACACATGCGCAAACGGTGCCATCTATTCAAAAGACGGCTCAAGGCTTGTTCAATATCTTTCGGGACATGGTGCATATCTTTATTCAATACCGGGCAATGTGACCGATATAGACCGTTATGCTTTCTGGGGGGCTGATACAGTAAGGGAGATCATTGTTCCGGGAATGAGTTCGATACCGGATTATGCTTTTACAAATGCTACAGGCCTTGAATCGATCGAATTCCAGATACCGACCAATTCCATAGGTATGCGTTCCGTGAGCGGATGCCCGAATCTTGCACAGGTAAGCATTCCGGTTTCCGTTGCAAATATCGACAGTACAGCTTTCGAAGGATGTCCGGACACTCTCTACATTAATTGTGAAGATATATCAAAAGCAGCGGATTTTGCAGCTTCTAAAGGCTATGCTGCAGGTGATATGGATCTTTATGATTCATCTGTGCTTGTAGCTGCCGAAGCCGATCGTATCAAGCGTGAGGGACAGCAGGAAGTGCCTCAATATAAGTTTGAAACTTATAACCATAGTGAGCCGAAACCTGTGGAAGCCAATACGGATGTAGAGATCAGCAGCACGGAAGTGGTTTCAGACAGAGCTTATGTTATTGTGGGTGGCGGAGAGCTTACCGTAAATAACGGTTCGGATGCCCCCAAGGCACAGGCTGATGCCACAGAAGCGGCCTCAGTCGAGAAGCCCTATGCTCATTATCTCGATCAAACTCTTTCCGAGTACGTCTTTCCTTCGGATATAACTTCTGTTGGAGATTTTGGGTTTGCCCGTACCAGACTCCAGAATGTGAATATACCTGAAGGTGTTACATCCATCGGCAAGGGTGCTTTTTATCACTGTGACAATCTAACTGAGGTAAATATACCGTCCTCTGTTTCTTCAATAGGCGAGAAGGCTTTCGCATATACACCCTGGTATCAGAGATGGGAAAACGACAGCTCTGCTGATGATTTCCTAATCGTGGGGGATGGCGTGCTCATCGGCTACAAAGGAGATGCTGAGTCGCCCGAAATTCCCGGCACTGTAAAATATATTGCGCCGGGAGTCTTCACTAGTGCATCGAATAATTAATAACTAGCCAAATCCGCTGCATGATGTTTTGGAGGCGATGAGGAGGAGTGAGCCGTAGTGGGCTACGGCGATTGACGACGAAGAAGCATTCAGAGCATCAGGCAAGGATATGGCTAGGAAATTAATATTCGATGTACTAGATAGATCATTAAATCAGGACGCGCTGTGTTTTAATATACGCTGCAGAGCTGACGCGGTGATATGTGCTTCCTTCCGGAACCTTCGCAAGCGAGTGCTCTGCAATTTACGTTTTGTTGCAGAGCTGATGCGATGATATGTGGTTCCTTCCGAACCCTTCGCAGGCGAGTGCTCACACCGCAAAAAAAGAAGTCATGAATGACTTCTTTTTTTATGCGCTGTTCGCCGGGGATCTGCTCAAGAACCCTATTTCCGCAGCTCAGGCTCCGGAATGAACACATATGCACCGCCGCTCTGCAGTCTACGTATTGTGACAGCGCTGATCTGACAGGCTTATGTAGACCAACAGCCATATTTCCGACCTTCAGTCTATACTTTTACCTGTAGTTTATTGATAATGTTTAACATAATTC
>JAEEGL016207725.1_pt1 | contig 27967 bp, 16 predicted proteins | sample 9134231 | NCBI WGS metagenome assembly JAEEGL01 (sample SAMN16246548, study PRJNA631951) | gut metagenome | biome: gut microbiome; feature: rumen; material: fiber-attached | host: Bos | place: Iran: Karaj | collected 2018-10
TCCGCGTATCGTGACGTCGTCCGTACAAAACATGTGGATTGTCCAGTTCGGGGAATTCCGCACGCGAAACCCTTCGAGCCGCACGTTCCTGCAGTTGCCGAAATGGAAGAACTGCGGACGGACCAGCTTGCGGTATCCCGGACCATGCCAATAGCCGACCTTTGCCTCGAACGTGCCTTCGCCCGTAATGGAGACGTTTGTCGCGCCAATCGCGCTCACAAGCGGCTGATGGCGCTCGCGTACGCGTCCCTCGTACGCAACGGTTTTCATGGGATATAGCGAGGGATCGTCCGGAAAGACCAGCCGGGCCCCTTTCTCAAGATGCAGCTCCACCCCGCTCGAAAGCTTCAACGGGCCAGTCTGCCACACGCCCTTCGGCACATTCACGACACCGCCGCCACTGGCGGTCGCCGCATCCAGCCTGGACTGCAGATCGCCAAGTGCGGCAGCACCGGCAATGGCGGCGAATCCGACGGAAAACGCACAACCGGCAACTACATGCTTGACATCCATCCTGGACTCCTCACCTCAGGTTGAACGACAGGGACTTCATGCGCCCTGCAAAGAATTCCGTGTCTTTCACGCCAGCGCCTATTGCCGTGTAGAGGGGATAGAAGATGTCGCCCGATACCGCCACAGGCTCGCCTTTGACGCCATCCACCTCGACATGAGCCGTGGACTGGTCGTACACCACGCGAACGGTCTGCCAGCGGCCTGCCGCTATCCCGGGGCCGGGAACTGTAACCGGCGCGGCCCTGCCCGATACGCGCATGAATCTGTTGCGCAGGAAGAACCGTGCGAAGACGCGTCCCTTTTCGATGTACACGCCCGAACTCGTCGGGCCGCTGTTCAAGAGCCCCTGGCGACGGGTAACGTCATCAGGGTTTACGGTCATCTCAAGCGTGAAGCCGGTCTGCACGGGCCATATCTGCTGCGGCAGGTTGGCGTACGAGCATCCCGAGAACTTAAGGGCCCATGTTCCGTCGCTCTCGCGCACGTATTCAGGGGCGCTCTTCTCCCAGCCGGCCGCATTCCGCGGAAGCGCCATTACGCCTGTGTTTCCATATCCGGATTCACCCTGCCCGAAACCTGTCACTAGCGGCACGCATCCACACAGGATGCCCCAGAGGTTGCGTCCGCCAACGCACGAAACCACAGACCCGCGGGATGGCTCGAACGTATATGTCGCCTGCGGCACGCGTGAAGAGTCCACGGCGATGGACGACACCCTGTCGTCATCGCGCTCGTAGACATGGAACGGCACCTTGACGCCGGTATCATGTCCGCATACGAAAGGCTTCGAACGCCAAACGTGGTAATCCTCGTCGACGGCCTCTAGACGCAGGATGCTGCGCGGAAGACCTGGCTTGAGGTGGAACGTGAACTCGGCGGACGACACGTTCTGCGGGACAGGGATCCGCGGCTGCGAACGGAAACGCGTGAACACGATATTGCCGCTCTTTGGTCCGCAGATGCCAATGACTTCGCGCTCGATCAGATCCTTTACGGCGACTTCCCCGACGAAGTATCCGGGAAGATCGACCGTGAACTTTGCCGCCGCGGCTTCGGACTTCGGAATGTCCACGAAAAGATAATGCGGCCAGTTGTTCAACATGGCGCCGCCAAACACGAACGTGGTGCCTTTAATGTCTATGTTGCCGCGTGTGCGCGACAGCAGAAGGCTCGCCCCCGGGGCGCCGGATATCGCGATCTTGCCTTTGAGATCGTGGTTCTTGCCGGCCTGGGATATCCCCTGGAAGGCGATGCGGACCTTTACGATGCCGTCATCGCGGACGGGTTTGCCGTCGTACATGTATACCGTGTCGGTTTCGTCCAGGACGGCGATCGAACGGAAACGGCGAGGACCTGATACCCGGCCCTTTACGGCATAGGCGCCCTCTTCGTCCTTGCCGCCCAGCGACAGGCCGCCCACGACCCCCTTCGGAAGTTCCCTTATCGGATGCTTGGTCCATTTGTATTCGATGCAGCGGCTAGGACGCAAGCCGAGCGGCCACAGACCGTCGGAGAAAACGAGCTTGCGACCGTCTGGAGTGGACACCGCAAGTTCCGGCAGAAGAACGGCGTTGTCGATCAACGCAGAGGCGTCGACCTTGAACCAAGCGGCTTCAAGCGCATCCGCGGAAAGCGTCTGGACGGGGAATGCCCTGGCTATGGCACCGTCCAGCGTCTTCCACGCGAAAGAGACCTTGAACGTTCCGCCCTTGAACGTGCCATCGGGTATGTTCAGCACCTCGGCCTCGACCGGTTCGCCGGCCATGATCTCCTTGCGGAAGGATAGGACCAGGTTGGGTATGGACGTATCATCGCCTGGGAAAACGTCAACAGGCCGGCCGTTCATAGTATCCGAGAAATACCGCAAAAGCCTCTGGTTGGTGAAACCGTGGGCGACCATCGGCCGGAAACAAGTATTCTCGTTTTCCTCGTCCCATTCGCAACCGATCACGAAATCAGGCGAAAGCTTTGCCGCCGAAGAGAGCATGTCGCGCAGCATCCTCGTGCCGGTGCAGTCGAGTCCGTAGTTCCAACGATAGGAATTCTCGTGGCCGGGCGTAGCCCAGCAGCCAAGGTACTTGCCCTTGAATTCGTCCTGCGCGAAGATGCCGTGCACGATGGGCACGATCACACGGTCGAAGAGCCAGGGATCGTAACGGCGATTGAAGAAGGACTCGCGTCCGCAATAGCATAGTCCGTCGATCACGCGAAGCGCATTTTCAAGACGCGAACGTACCCTGCGCAGGCTTTCCGCCGTCATCGGCTCGCGGGTGCGCGGTTCGTCGGCGAACAGCGTGAAATACGGCATCACCAGGAACTTGTCGCCGAACTTCTCTACAAGCCGTCGCTTGAGTTCGGCGTAGTGCGGCAGGTCCTTCACTCCGACGCCGGGATAACTCGTTATCACCACCTTGCCGCCGAGACGGAAGCTGTTGGACATTTCCAACGCCTGTCCCGCGCGGTAGATGCAGGTTTCCATCGGGCAGCCTCGCGCGATCTCGACCAGAATCGTGGATTCCATTCCAGGTTTCACGGAAAGCGGTATGACCTGTTCGCGATTCGAGGTGAAGGTAAAGACCGCGAAACCGGACTGCTTGCCCAGCCTGCCCATCTCTACGGTCTTGGCCCATGAGCCAGGATTTAGCCAAGGCCTCTTCTCGGTTTCCGTATCCTGACGTTGCCCGAGGCTCGAATCCTGCAGCAGAGGGCGGTCGTACCAGTGATGTATGAAGTCGTCGCGGTTGATTCCATACTTGAGCTGTGCGCGCACGAAGATGTCGGTGCGTCCGTTTTTCCGCGCATATGGCTGCCTGCCCCATTCCGCCAGCAGTTTTTCGGCATCGGGCGTCAACCCCCAGGCCGGATTCCTGATCCCATAGTCATCCGCGGAATACGCAAACAGGGACAATGCGAACCCCACGGCCAGAAATAAACGTTTCATCATCATTCCTTTCTTCTTTTTCTTGATGTTCCTTGCGGCACGGCGACAAGGCCGGCATATCCCGGGATGGCGGAGGCGAGATGGCGCAGCCAGCCAAGTTCGCGTCGGCGCATGCGGGAATAGTCTTCCGGTTCGTGGTCGTCGGCGCCGGAGAGGTGATCCATTCCATGTGCGATGTACAGCATAAGCTCCTTTGCCGGCGACCAGTCCTTGCGCCTCGGCGCGGCGCGGCGCGCCTGGTCCACGTTGACGAACAGCTCGCCGTAGAGGCCGGGCGTCTCCGGCGGTATCGCGTCGTAGGCCTGCGTGATGACGTCCGTCGCGCCTGAAGCCCCCATGATCGCACGGTGCATCTCGTCCGATTCGGCATCATGCACCAGATGCACCGCGATCTCATGCCACGTGCCACCGACGCGCGCCCTGGAACGTTCCGCAAATGCGGCGGCCGCCGCCTTCACATCGGCTTTCGTCAGACCCAAGTCGCGTGGTGGAGCACCGATGATGGCTATATTCACGCAAGTATCTCCCGCGCCGCATTGCCGATGGCATCGCCGTCGGAACGTATGAGCGCCATTGCGCCATCTATCTTGTCGATCGCCCCGGAACGCGCGGCATCGTCCGTAAGCCATGCGCCAAGGATGCCCGCGAGCGCTTCGGGCGTGAATTCCTCCTGCAGCAGTTCCGGCATCGGACCACCCTTCCCGGGACCTTCACCGGGGCGTCTCTTCGGCGGATCCTTGCCGCCGAATGCGCAGCGCTCGGCTATTATGTTCACGAGCCCGGCAAAACGCACGCCCGTCACGAAATAGCGCAGGAACCAGGCGAACGTGGGCGTAGTCGCATAGACGAGGGCCGTGGGCACGCGGGCAAGGGCAGATTCAAGAGTCGCCGTGCCGCTGGCGACCGCCGCGACACAAGACGCCCGCAGCAGATCGCGCGCCTGGCCATCTATCACCGTGAGGTTGTCTACCGGATCGCGCGCTAGTTCCGCCTCGATCTGCCGCCGTGCGCGCGCGTTCGCCGCCGGTATCACGAAGTGCAGGTCTGACGTGCGCCCGTTAAGCAGCTTCGCCGCCGCCAGCTGGCGCGGCAGGATACGTTCTATCTCTCCATGGCGCGAGCCCGGCAGAAGCGCGACGATCCTGCGTCCGGAAGGAACATCCAATCCTTCGATCGAAGGGCCTTGCATCTTGAGGCGTGCGGACTCTTCAGCGCAGATATCCACGAGCGGATGGCCTATGAACTTCGCCTCGAACCCCTTGCCGTTTTCGGCGGCGAATATGGCGGGCTCGAACGGGAAGAAGCACAGCAGCTTGTTGAGCGCCGCGGCAATCTTCGGCACGCGACCGCGGTGCCAGGCCCATACCTGCGGGCACACGATATGCACGGCCGGAATCCCCAGCGCCTTCGCGTACGCCGCGAGCTTGAGGTTCATTCCGGGGTAGTCGATTGTGACGACAACGTCAGGACGCCATTCGCGGATGGCTTTTTTCATCGTGCGCGCGACGCCGAGGAAATAGAACAGTTTCCTGAGGACGGGCAATACCCCCATGACGGCAAGATCGACCGTCTTGAATCCGTAGTCCGAATATCCGCGGAATTCGATCGGCTCGCCGCCGCGTGCGGACTGCTCCCGCGCCAACGCCTCTTTCAGGCGCCCAGCGTAGAATATCCCGGATTGTTCACCGGCCAGAAGCAGTATCCGCTTTACCATCGGCAAGGCTACCTCTTTTCCGCAAACACGCGATCGGCGAAATCCATGTAGCGGTTCCAGTCCTCTGGCGTGAGATTGTGCTTTCCGGTGCGCAGATGGTAGGAGACGTTCCCCTTCTGGCACGCGCCGCCCGGCGTCGGGAATGCCGCGGGAATCAGCCCTTTGAGTCCATACAGCTCCCAAACCGGCGACGCGAGCGCGCCGGCGCAGAACTCGGCGCGCTGCCCTGCCCAGTCGTCCAGCGTCGCCGACGCTATCGCCACCGCGCGCGGAGCCATCAGCGCCACCATCCCGTGCTGGTCGAAATCGATCTCGAATTCCCTGTCTCTGCAATTCACGTAATCGAGGCAGAACCAGTGCGGAAACGCCTTCGTTATGATGCGTATGGATTCCGACTTCGGAAGACAGGCGTGATTGAGCTTTGCGCCGCTGCAGCCGGAATCATTGACGCACGCAAGCGCGAAGCGCGTATCGGTAACGCCGGCGAGGAGAGCCGTCTTGCCGCCGCGCGAATGCCCGACGACCGCCACATGCTTCGCGTCTATCTGCGGGATGGTCTCCAGCCAGTCGAGAACGCGGCTCGCGCCCCACGCCCACGCGCTGAGCGCGCCCCAGCTCTTCTGCGAACGTTCGCCGGCTTTGTGCCAGGCGCGAAAGACGCCCGTCGTCATGCATGCGTTCTTGTCATCGGCGGCGACCTCCCCGTTCCAGAACGCGACTGCCGCATAGCCACGCCCGACGATCTCCTCCGCCGGCCAGAATCCGCTCTTGACGACACGTTCGGGATCGATATTTTCTTCGGGCTTGCGGTTGCAGATGAGGATGAAAGCGCCGACCGGTCTTGCGGCTTTCGGTATGAACGCCGTCGCCGTGAAGGAGAACGGCCCTTCCGGCCCGTTGCATGCGATGGACACGCGCTTGCGTACGGCCTTGCCGTCCATCATCGTGCGGTCCTCCGCGATCGGTGTGAAGGAAAGATCCGCCGGGCGTTCCACGGGACGCACGCCATATTCACGTTCGAGGAACGTCTTGAGCAGTTCGGGACGGCGGAGCTTTTCCCATTGCCCCACGGTGGCGACACGCGTGCCATCCGCGGCAGTCAGGACGTCCGGCACTTCGCAGGTGGCTTTCCCGGCAGGTAGGAACGAATTCAATATCGCAAGCTCGTACTTGGCGCGGGCCGCGGGGCTCAGTACGCAATGTCCTTTCCCCTCGGACACGACGTATGTGACCCTGCGCCCTGCCGCGCGAAGGGCTTCGGCAAGCTTGTCGGTATGCGCAGTCTTCGAGACACGGCTGTCGCCGGTCACATGGAAAAGGAAATAATCTATGTCCGGCATCGAAGAGGCCAGCGCCAACGGCGAATGCGAGCGGATGGCGGCATCGTAATCGGGCTGGTCGCCGAATGCGGCGGCGATCGTCCGGGGAAGATCGGGGCGTTCCGTCTCGTGGTAGACCAGATCGCAGACGGCGCAATTCGCGACCACCGACACTACATGGTGCTTAGAATAGCGTGCGAAAACGAGCGCGCCCTGGCCGCCCATCGAACCGCCTGCCGAACATACGGGCACGTCGGCCGGCAGCTTCAGATTCTCGATCACGCGATCGACGAGCGTATCGGCCAGCTTTATGGACGCATCGTTCATCCAACCCCACGGGCTCGCATGCGGATGTATGGCCACGATGCCGTTGCGGGCGTAATTCTCCTCCCATGACGTCAATGCCGGATCGAACGAGCAGCACCCGAGTCCATGATGGAACACGACTATTCCGCGTACGGGCTTTGCGACAGAATCGGCGTTGCAATGGGCAAACATCCTGATGTCCTTCCATGTGACACGGGATGTGAAATCACGCGGGCCATCAGACGCGAAAGAAAGGACGGCGGCCAAACATGCCGCCATCGACGACAGGTACATGTGAAGATTCTTTTCCATGCCGCATATTATACCAAAATCTGGCCTGTATAGTGCGGCAATTGTATCGTATCAGCGGAAAGACGCCGTCCGCCCGGCGCAACACGTATGTGCTATTGTATTCAGACGAGTCCGCGTTTGATGAGATGCTCGGCGATCTCGACCGCGTTCAAGGCGGCGCCGCGCAGCAGCTGGTCGCCCGAGACGAACATGTCCAGACCCTTCTTGTCGTCACGGCTGATGTCCTGACGGATGCGGCCCGCAAGGACGTCATACTTGTCGGTCGCGTCGAGCGGCATCGGATATCCGCCGTTGAGCGGATCGTCCACGACCCGCACGCCTTCCGCGGCATCAAGTATCTCGCGCGCCTCTTCGGGTGTCACGTCCTCCTCGAACTCGAGGTTGAGCGACTCGGAGTGGGCGCGCGCGATCGGAACGCGCACGCATGTGCACGACACCTTGAGATCGGGCGCATGCAGCATCTTGCGCGCCTCGTTGCGCATCTTAAGCTCCTCGAGCGTATACCAGTTCGTCTCGTCGAACTTGTCGATGTGCGGAATGAGATTGTAGGTGAGCTGATGCTGAAACGCCTTGATCGTGAGAGGCTTCCCTTCGGCGTACTCGTGGATCTGCTGCTCAAGCTCGGCGAGGCCGGGCGCGCCCGCGCCGGAGGCGGCCTGGTAGGTGGAGGCGACGAGCCTCTTGAGCTTCTTGGCCCTGTGCAGCGGCGCGACGGCCTCGAGCATGATGGCCGTGGTACAGTTCGGATTCGCGATGACGCCCTTGTTCCAGTCCAGATCCTCGGCATTGACCTGCGGCACCACGAGCGGCACCTCGGGATCCTGGCGGAACGCGCGGGAGTTGTCGATCATCTTCGCGCCGGCCTTCACGACCGCGTCCTTGAGCTGAATCGCGACATCAGTCTTGCCGGCGAACAGCACGATGTCGAGCCCGTTGAAGCTGTTCTCTTCGGCCTTGAGGACGTGATACGTCTCGCCGTTGATGGTTTCGTCACGTTCGCGCGAGGCGAAAACCTGCACCTTGCCGCAGGGGAAATTGCGGGCCTTGAGGACCTTGATCATCTCCGCGCCGACAGCGCCGACGCCGACGAGTCCGACATTGTACGTTCTGCTCATTTTACTTGCCTTTAGACTTTCTGCCCGATTCATGGGCCGGGATATGATACCAAAAAGAGCCCCCGGGGTAAAGGTGAAATCGCCGCATAGCGGCTTGGCCTATCCGATCGCCTTGGACATGTTGAACACTGCCATGAGGATCGCGACCGCGACGAAGCCGACCACGGCGGCGATGGTGACGATGAGGATGGGCTCGAGGGCATTGGTGAACGCCGTGATGTTGCGGTCCATGTCCTTCTGATAGCGCTTGCCGATATTCTCGAGCGAAGAAGCCATGTCGCCGGCCTGTTCGCCGACCGCGAGCATGTCGGTCATCATGCGTGGGAACGCCCCGGAAGCGGCAAGCGGCCCTGAAATCGTCGTGCCGTCCGTCACACGCTTGCGTGCGACGGATATCGCCTTTCCGATAACGGCGTTGCCGCAGGTCTCTTCGGCGATCTTCAACGCGTTCAAGACGTTCACGCCATTTGAAAGCAGCGTCTTGAGAGTGAAGGCCAGCGATGCATATACGCCATTGGCCACGATGCCCTTGATGAGCGGGGCCTTGAGCTTCCATCCGTCCACTTTAAGCCTTCCGGATGGCGTCGCCTTCCACTTGCGGAACCATATCACGAGCGCCACTACGCCGGCCACCATGAACCACCCGTAGTTTATGAAGGCGTGGCTCATGCCGATGAGGATGCGCGTCGGAAGCGGCAAAGCCGCACCCATCGAATCGAAAACCTTCTGGAACTGGGGGATGATCCAGACGAGCGCCGCAATTACGGCGAGCACGCCGAAGCAAAGGACTACGCACGGATACGACAGGGCGCTTTTGATCTTGCCCCTCATCGAATCGTTGCGCTCGTAATGTTCCACGAGACGTCTCAACACCTCTATCATCGCGCCGGAGGATTCGCCGGCCTTGATCATGTTGCCGTAAAGCGGCTGGAAGGTCTTGGGGTGGTGCCTGACCGCGTCGGAAAACGCCTCGCCGTTGACGATGCGGTCGCACAGGTCGCGGCATACGACGCGCTGCGCGCTTTTCTCCTCGCCCTGGTTCGCAAGGCAGTTCAAGGCCTGGCCGAGAGTCATGCCCGCTTCAAGAAGATCCGCGAGTTCGCTCGTGAAGAGCAGAACCTCCACGTCCTTCATCACAGGCACTTTCGGCTCGGCCTTGCGGCCGCCGGCGGCGCCTTTGCGCGCCACCGGCTTGGCCGCCACGGGCCTTTTCACTGTCGTCTTTCCCTTCACCTTCCTGTCATCTCACATTCTCGATTTCACTTTATCACCCTGACGCGCACCACTGCGGGCGACGCCTTGAGGGCCTCGACGACGTCAGCCGGCACGGGCGAATCGACGTCGATGAGCGTATAGGCGAAATCGCCGCGGCTCTTGTTGGCGATCGCGTCGATGTTGACCTTGGCGTTGCCGAGGATCGACGTGAACTGGCCGATCATGTTGGCCTCGTTCTTGTGGCAGATCGCGATGCGCCCCGCCTTGTTGCACGGGCCGAGCGAGCATGCGGGATAGTTGACGGAGTTGACGATGTTGCCGTTCTCCAGATAGTCGCGCATCTCCTTGACCGCCATCACCGCGCAATTGTCCTCGGCCTCTTCCGTGGAGGCGCCAAGGTGCGGAATGACGAGGCACCCCTTCTGCCCCGCGGTCGTCGCGTTGGGGAAATCCGAGACATACTTGCGGACCTTGCCTGCGGCAATGGCCTCCAGCATGTCCTTTTCGTTCACGAGCGCGTCGCGCGCCGCGTTTACGATGATCACGCCGCGCTTCATCATCGCGATCGACTCTGCGTTGATCATGCCTTTCGTCGAATCGAGGGCCGGCACATGGATCGTTATGAAATCGCATGCACGGTAGATCGCCTCGACGTTCTTGCAGTGCTTGACCGCACGGCTCAGGTTCCAGGCCGCGTCCACGGAAAGGTAGGGGTCGTATCCGAACACCTCCATCCCAAGCGCGACGGCGGCGTTTGCGACCTTCTGGCCAATGGCGCCAAGTCCGATCACGCCAAGCTTCTTGCCCGCGATCTCGGTTCCGGCGAAAGCCTTCTTGGCCTTTTCGGCTGTCTTGTTGATGGTGGCGTCGGAGGCGTTCTCCTTGACCCACTCTATGCCGCCGACTATGTCGCGGCTCGCGAGCAGCATGGCCGCTATCACCAGTTCCTTGACGCCGTTGGCGTTGGCGCCGGGGGTGTTGAACACGACAATTCCCTTCTTGGCGTATTCGGCATGCGGGATGTTGTTCACGCCGGCACCGGCACGGGCGACGGCGATCAGGTTTGCGCCGGGCGTCATTTCGTCCATCTTGGCGCTACGCACGAAGACCGCATCGGCTTCGGCGAAGTTCTCGGTACGCTGGTATGCGTCCGTAAGATTCCCGAGCCCCACCTCCGCGATGGGATTCAGGCACATGTACTTCCAGTTCATTCTATGTTCTCTTTCAGTTTAGAGTTTATCGTTGAAAGGCGGGCACACGCCCGGTGGCGGATATTATACCACATATCCGGCACCTTTGGCGCATTTTCGGCACAGCAGGGAATGCCGGCGGGGCATATGGATGACAACGCAAATGCGGCGATCAATAGATGAAGAGCATCTCGCGGTATTTCGGCAGCGGCCAGCGGCTGTCGTCGACGAGATACTCGAGCGCGTCCACGGTATGCCTGAGAGCGTTCATCGCCTTGATCTGCGCCGAGTATGTACCTTTGGCGAGCGACCTGTCCAGCCGTTCGCACTTGACGTGCAGATCGTCCAGCCCGGCCCCCAGCTTCAGGGCAAGCGCCTTGAGCCCCTTGCGGCCGACCTTGAAACCGTCCTTGTCGGCGACGGCAAGCGCCGTGGCGAGCTTGGAGAATTCATCAGCCACGACGGGACGCACCATGGACCGCGCGATCTCCAGCGCTATCGACCCTTCTATGCGTATGCGGCGCTGATAGTCTTCCATTGCGATTTCCCATCGCGAATTCATCTCCTGCGAAGACAGGACTCTGTAGCGATCGAAGAGAGCCTGGTTCTTCGGATCCCTCAGCGGGGCTATGGCCGTCATGGTGTCCGGCAGGTTGGGGAGACCTCGCGCCGCCGCCTCCTTCTGCCATTCGCCTGAATACCCGTCGCCCGCGAACAAAACGCGCTTATGGGCGCGTATGAGCCGCTGCAGCAGCTTCTGCAGGTTCGTGTTGAAGTCGTCCCCGGGCATCGCATCGAGCTTGTCGGAAAGCGCGTCAAGCGACTCGGCCACGATGGTGTTGAGCACCATCTGGTTCTGCGCGCAGTTCTGCGACGACCCCGGGGCGCGGAACTCGAATTTGTTGCCGGTGAAAGCGAATGGAGAGGTGCGGTTGCGGTCCGTTGTGTCGCGCGGCAGCGGCGGCAGCGTGTCCACCCCGATCTTCAGTTTGGTGCGGCCGCTCGCCGCCCATGAGGTGCCGGTCTCTATGGACTTCATGATGGCGTTCAGCTCGTCGCCGAGGAAGATGGAGAGTATGGCGGGCGGCGCTTCGTTCGCGCCAAGGCGATGGTCGTTGCCCGCACCTGCCGTAGAAGCCCTCAAAAGGTCCGCATGCAGGTCGATCGCGCGGATGACCGCCAGCAGTATCGTCAGGAATATGGCGTTCTCCTTGGGGTTGGAGCCCGGCTCCAGCAGATTGCGCCCGCCGTACGCTATCGACCAGTTGCAATGCTTGCCGCTGCCGTTCACCCCCTTGAAAGGCTTCTCGTGCAGCAGGCACTCGAGACCGTTGCGTTCGGCCGTGCGGCGCAACACCTCCATGATGAGCATGTTGTGGTCCACCGCGAGGTTGAGATCCTCGAAAACGGGGGCGAGTTCGAACTGGGCCGGCGCCACCTCGTTGTGCCGCGTCTTTGCAGGTATGCCCAGCCGCCACAGCTGCGATTCGACCTCTGTCATGAACTTGAGGATCCGTGGACGTATCGCGCCGTAGTAGTGGTCGTCCAGCTGCTGGTGCTTTGCCGGCGCCGCGCCGAAGACGGTACGGCCGGTCTGCAGGATGTCGGGACGCAACAGGCAGAATCCGCGGTCCACGAGGAAATACTCCTGCTCCGCGCCGAGGGTGACGGATACATGCGCGTCCGGCTGGCCGAAGTGGGCCATAAGCCGCTTCAACGCCTTAGTCAGCGCCTGGACGGAACGCAGAAGCGGCGTTTTGGAGTCCAGCGCCTCGCCGGTATACGAACAGAACGCCGTCGGAATGCACAACGTCGCGCCGTTCGCATGCCGTTTGATGAATGCGGGGCTCGTGGGATCCCATGCCGTGTACCCGCGCGCCTCGAACGTCGAGCGCAATCCGCCCGACGGGAACGACGACGCGTCCGCCTCCCCGCCGATGAGATTCCTGCCGCTGAACGACCTTATCGCACGAGCCGTGCCGTCAGGCTCAATGAAACTGTCGTGCTTCTCGGCGGTGCCGCCGGTGAGCGGCTGGAACCAGTGCGTGAAATGGGTCGCGCCCATCGCCACGGCCCAACGTTTCATACCGTCGGCGACTTCGTCTGCGATCGAAGGATCGAGCGGTTTGTGGTCGCTGGCGACCGCGAGCAGCTTCGCGGCGGTGGACTTGGAAAGATACTTGCCGATCGTCTTTCCGCTGAAGACGTCGATGCCGTAGGTCTTGAGGGAATCGTCTGGATGGATGTCCGCGGCGGGCGACTCGGGCAGCCGGGCTGCGATTGCGTTGATCACATATATGCGGTTGTTGCCATTCATGTTCAGCTTCCGTATCGGGAAAGATGTTTGGATATCATTGCGGAAAGGCGCGTCTCCAGCCATGGCGTGACGCCCCAGCTGTCGCGCAGGTCGAGGTATTCCGCGACAGGCTGCGGCTGGCCGCTCTTGACGCCATACTCGGCGCGAAGGAGTATGTTCCGCGCCGTGGCGTCCGGCGAGACGAACTCGACGACCTGCACGCGGAAACCCAGTATGCGCAGGATGAGCGCGCGGAAGGCGTCCGTCAACAGGTCGCACAGGCGTTCGCGCAGTATCCCCTGGCGCAGCATCCCCGCAAACGATCTCTCCGCAGGCGCGCCGGTCTTTCCGACGGTCTTCTGCAGCTCGTGCTGGCAGCATGGCGCCGAGACGATGTAACGGGCCTTCCATTCGACGCCGCGGGCAAGCGCCTCGTCCGTCGCCGTGTCGCAGGCATGCAGCGAAACGACCATGTCGACCTTCCGGCCGTCGAAACCGGCGAGCGACTTGTCGCCGATGTCGGATTCCATGAATGTCACCTTCTGCCCGACGTCCAGCGCGACGGCGATCTTGCGTGATGCCGATATCACGTCCGGCCGCCTGTCTATCCCTACCACACGCACGTCCGCGAATCCAAGCGCCTGCGAAAGATACTCGTGCAGCGCGAAGGTCAGGTACGACTTGCCGCATCCGCAGTCGACGACCGTGAACGGCGCAGCCTTGTCCCTTTCTTCCTTGAGTATGTCGCCCACGATCTTGAGGAACTCGTTTATCTGGTCGTACTTGCCGCGCATCGACGCGCGGATGTTGCCGTCGGCGTCCGCTATGCCTATGGCCTTGAGCAGCACGGTCGCGTCAAAGGACGTGAGCGGCGTCTTCTTCACGCGATCGTGCGGCATCACCTTGGCGGCGCGGGACATCTCCGCCGACCTGGACACCAGCACATGCCCCTTCTTCGTGACGCGCACGTGAAGATCGCCCGTGGATGTCATCAGATGCAGATCGCGCGCCCCCTTCTGCGCTATGATCTCCTCGAGCCCTTCGGCCGCGCCGTTCATGTCGAAGTTTTTCGCGCACACCTGGCCGTCGTCCGTCATCTCGGCCTGGAACCGCTTTTCACCGCCGATCTCAACAGGCCTCAACGCTATCTTGAACATCTTGCCGTTTCGCCGGACCGTCTGGACGAGTTTCATGAACCCGTCGCCCAGCGTACGGGTGCGAATCTCTTCCTTGAGCGAATCGTCTAGCTCGAATTTCTCCATGGCGGTGATTTCGTGCGGCGTCAGCGTACAAGATCGATCCAGTCGTAGACGCGTAACGCGCCGTACACGGTATCCGCGAACGCATATGGCACGGATGGATCTTCGACCACCTTGCGCCAGGAAGCGGGCGCAGACTTCATCTCGAACGAAGCGAAAAGATCACGCTCGAGATAGAACGCATGCGCAGCCGGGATCGCCGCCGATCCCGTGACCGAAAGGACGACTTTCTCGCCGCCGGCCAACCCGGAGAAATAACGCGCGGCGATCGCGGCGTCCTCCGCCCTGCGTGCCGCGATATTCTCCCCGATGGCAAGCGAAAGCATGGCCATCTCCTCGTCTGCGCGAACCGCCCCATAGAACTTGCTCTTGCCGCCTTTTGACGTCTCGCCAAAACCGCGCATCTCGGCGACCGCAACCGCCCTGCCCTCCGCAAGCAGGCGTCTCACCTCTGCATCGAGGGTCTTTCTTTCGCCATCCGTGAACATGAGAACGGGCGTCCCCTTCGCGGCGGACGGCAGGAACGCGACCATCGGCAGGGGGACCAGATCGTCGTCGCGGGAAAGCATCACGCGAACGACCTTGCCGTCAGCGGCGGAAGTTTCCTTCAGCGCGACGGGAGTCGCCTTGAGGTTCGCGAGCGGACGCACGCCGGAAACGGCACGAACCTTCTCCGCGGCAAGAGCTGTTCGTGCCTTGTCGACATTGGCGAGCTCGTCTTGCATGATATCGTAGACGCTGCGCGAACCGGGCAGGGCGATCGTGAATCCGCCGGCGGTGACGTTACGTACGGCAGGTTCGTCGAAAGCGAGGCCCGAGTTGCCCGCGTCGTAATTGAAGTCGAGGTCCATCCTGCGAAGGGTCGCACGGTCGCGTGGCCACGCCCCTGCATCGCCCGCCGCCCAGCGGCGTATCCACCAGAACGCCGCATGGCGGGTGGATTCGTACCAGTGGTGCGGACCTGCGGTCTCCATCAATTCCACGCGGTCCCGGACGCCAAGCATGTCGTATATGCGGCGGGCGTTCTCGAACGTGTCCACGGAACCCATGAACGGGAAGAAGTCCGAATGCGACGTCACAAGCATGACTGCCGAAGGTGCGCGCAGCGTGACAATGCCTAGATGGTTGAAACCGTATTTGAGCTGGCCGAATATCACCTGTTCGGCATCCTGCGGACCGCAATTGTCGAAGACGTCGCGCACGGTCGAAAGGAATCCCGCGGGCGCGCCGGCGGCATAGCGCGTATCCAGCGCATTGAGATAGGAGGAAAGCGTTCCGCCGCCGGAAAGGCCCGTTACGCCAAGACTCTTCGAATCCACGTCCGGACGCGATGCAAGATAGTCGCATGCGCGAATGCCGTCCCAGATGCGGAACTGCGCCGTGCCCCAGCCAAGCAGATTGGCCCGGTATCCGATGCGGTTGTGTTCGCGTGTCGTCGACCAGGATGTCTGGCCGTCACGCAGCTGATGACGTTCGCCCTGCTCCACGGGATCGTATACGAGCGTGGCTACGCCAAGCTTCGCGCCCGTCACGCCGACGCGCTGGTACCACGGGGCGTTCTTCCCAGCGAGGGAATGCCCGCACGGCGAAACGGCGCCGGGATACGGAGCCTTGTATCCGGGATCGTCAGGCAAGAACAGATGCGCGGTCACGAAATGCTTCGGCCGGCTTTCGAAGAGGATCTTCTCCACGACATAGCCATCCTTCCGCACGCGGCCCAGCACTTGCGCGTTGAGCGGTGTCTTCTCGGGAAAGCCGCCGATCGCATCGATCGTACGGCGGCGTACCTCCGCCTGTCTGGCCTTGAGCGTTTCACTCGACATGCAGGCCGTCCATGCCGCATCGGCCGCCCTGTCGAGGCGAACGGATTCGTTGAACAGCTGATCGCGCACGAGCATTCCCAGGTTGCCGCCGGCACATTGCACCTGCGGCGTCCCCAGCAGCAAAGACACAAGCATTGTCAGATTTGTCATTTTTCAGTTCTCCTGTATGTGTTTCGATTCAAAAGATCAAATTCCTAGTCGCGATTTCCGAGGAAGAGACGGTAGGCCGCATGGTCGGTCACTTCGTGGCATACGTAACCGAGGTCGACTAGAGCCGCGCGGAATGCCTTGCGCTCCCTCGGCGGCACCTGCAGCCCCGCCAAGACCTTGCCGTGGTCGGCGCCATGGTTCCTGTAGTGGAACAGGGTGATGTTCCATTGGTTGGACATTGCGTTCAGGAACTCCAGCAACGCCCCGGGCCGCTCCGGAAACTCGAAAGCATACACGACCTCGTCATGTATGCCGCGCGTATGGCCGCCAACCATATGGCGGATGTGCTCCTTGGCGAGCTGGTCCTCCGAAAGATCGATCGTGTCGATGCCGGACGACTTGAGCGACTCCACCAGCTTGCGCGACTCCTCGCGGTCGGCTACGGACAACCCGACGAAAACATGCGCATGGTACGGATCGGAATAGCGGTAGTTGAATTCGGTCACGCTGCGCTTGCCGATCTTGCGCATGAACTTCTTGAACGCCCCGCGGACCTCGGGTATCTTGCATTCGAATATGGCCTCGCGCTTTTCGCCGATCTCGGTCTCTTCTGCGACGAAACGGATCCGGTCGAAGTTCATGTTCGCGCCCGAGACGATGCACACGTAGGTTTCGCCGGCGGGACGCGTGCGGCCATGCCGCTTCGCCGCCGCGAGCGCCAGCGCGCCGGCCGGTTCGCAGATGGCGCGCGTCGCCTCGAACACGTCCTTGATCGCCGCGCACGTTTCAGACGTGGTCACGCGCACGATACCGTCCAGGAACCGGCGGCAAAGATCAAATGTGATCCGTCCCGGCTTCTTGACCGCCACACCATCCGCAAACAGCCCCACTTCGGCCATTTCCACCCGACGCCCCGCCTTGATGGAGCGATACATGCAATCGGAATCCACAGGCTCCACGCCAAACACCTTCACCTCTGGGCGGACGGCTTTCACATATACCGCGACGCCGGCGGCGAATCCACCGCCGCCGATCGGCACGAAGATCGCGTCGAGACGGCCCGAATGCTGGCGCAGGATCTCCATTGCGACGGTACCCTGCCCTGCAATCACGTCTTCGTCGTCGTATGGCGGAATATATGTCAGGCGCCTTTCGGATATAAGCCGGGCGGCTTCGGCGGCGGCGTCTGAATAGCTGTCGCCAGCCAGGACGATGGACGCGCCCAGCGCCTTTACCGAAGCGATCTTGATCTCCGGCGTCGTGACGGGCATGACGATCGTCGCCTTGCACCCCAGCCGCGACGCCGCGAGCGCCACGCCCTGCGCATGGTTTCCGGCGGACGCGGCCAACACCCCCTTCTCAAGCGCCGCGCGCGGCATATGGCTCATCTTGCAGTAGGCCCCGCGCAGCTTGAACGAGTGGACGCTCTGCAGATCCTCTCGCTTCAGGAAAAGATTGTGGCCCGTCTTGCGGGATAGCGCGGACATCTTCTCGAGCGGACTTTCAACGGCGACATCGTAGACGTTGCTGTTGAGTATCTTCTTGAGATATTTTTCCCTTATCGCACCGTCCGTCCGCGATGTCCCCCTGCTGACGCTGAACTTTGTTTTCTTGCTCATTGCAGGAATAATTTTATCAAACCCTGTCCCGGGCTACTTGGCGGCTTCGAACAGCCTGTTGAGCTGGTCCGTATGGCCAGCGACTATGCTTTGTTCAAGACCTACTGCGAAGAGGGATCCTTGCGTCTCGTAGCCAGTCTCGCGCAGGGCCTCGTCCGTGGGCAGATAGCCGAAGTTGCCGTTCGTGATGCAGGCAGGCACGGTCATGCGGAAAGGAGATTTTTCCTTGAGTATCGTGCCGTAGGCGGTGAATGGTTCGCCGGGGAAGCCCACGAACGCCAGCGAGTCGCCCACCGTCACCGCCGACAGCGGGAAGTCGAAGTAGTCCGGTCCGTCCTTGAGGTAGACCTTGCGACGCGCGGCAGCCTCGTTGGTCGTGCGCTGCATGCCGGTGCCGGGTATCTGGCTCAGCTTGCCGGCTTTGTAGAGCGCCCAGATGCGCTCCGCCTCGGGCAGTTCCTCCGGCTTGGGACGGTTCGTCTTGACCTTCGTCTCCCGCACGCCAAAGCCGACCTTGCCGGCGGCGACAGGTTCGCAGGCGTCCCACGCGCCAAGCACCGCACCCGCGACGACACGACCCATGTGGCGATAGACGATATTCCGTCCGCTCGGAATCTTGCGCGACGAATCGACGCAGATGTGGTTCGAGTCGCCCTGCGCGCCGTTGATGAAGATGCACTTCACGCCGTCGAGGGCGCGCTCCACCGTCTCGCGCACCACGCGCGGCCAGTCTGCGCTGATCTTGGTGCCGCCGATGGTGTCGGGGTGGCACTGGAAGTTGACGATCGCGATGGCGTCATGCCCTTCGCGGTCGATACGCACGAGCTGCACCATCTCATCTGGCTTGCCTACGGGGCCGACCACGTCTGGATTGTCCCTGCCGGGATTCGTGCGGCAGGTGCCGTCCTTCATGCGGTAGCGACGGATGAACGAGATGTTCTTGGCCTCGCCGCGGGCGATGGATAGCTTGGCGGGCGCCAGGTCCGCAATGGCGAGCTGCGCCACGTCCGCCAGGCGTTCGCCCACGAAGCGTTCGTACGTGCTGGCCTTGTCGAACGAATCGAAGGTCTGCCCGTAGATGCACGCGCCGATGACGGGGCCCGTATGCGTGTGGGTGCAGGCGATGAACACGGCCTCCGGCGGCAGACCGGCGGCCTTGGCGACCTGCTGACGGTAGAGATTGAAGTAGGCGCGGAAGTTGATGATGTCCGCAGAGATGACGACCGCCTTGTTCGAACCGTCCGAAAACGCAACGGCGTTCAGATCGAGCGTGTCCTTGATGCCGTCCGATATCCGCACCATGGAGTAACCGGAAAGACCGGTTCCGATCGGCGGGGTGATGTCCACGCGCGCGAAACCTGCCTTGAATTCACTTGCCATCGAAATCGCCGCCATGCAGCATACGGCGGCGGTCGTTATTCCTTTCACCATTTTATTTTACCTTTCATCTTTCGGTTTTTGCCGTTCATCTCCATGGGCGAAACGGCCATGATTATTCTACCACATTGCGATTCCTGCTGTCAATTGGCGGATTCGCCCCGCCCGCAACGCCGCATTTCCCCGTCGCCATACTGCAATAGCGCCTTGAGATATCCGTTGGCGAACAGGCGGCCAAGCGTGAAATACCCCGGCGTGCCTTCTGGGGTGAGGATGCGGTCGTAGGCCATCTCCGGTACATGGTCGCCGCGCACGGGGACGTCCAGCCCGAGATCGAGGTAGGTACGCATGAGAGCAAACTGGTCGGTCGTGCCCTGGTCGTGGAAAAGCTCGGTGAAATCCTCCTTCGTCCCCTCTACATCGCGCACGTGGATGAATGCGATGCGCTTCCCGAAATGGCGGGCCGTCCCTTCCAAATCGACCCCCATCAGCTTGAAGTTCGCCTGGCAGAACGTGACGGCGTTTGACGACGAGGGATAGAGCGCGTACGCACGGTCGTAGGCTTCCACCGAACCGAAGATACGGGCATACCCGCCAAGCGATGTGAGACAAGGATCATCGGGATGAAGCCCCATCCGAATACCGCACTTCTCAGCCGTCGGCATCACCGCCTTGATGAAATATTCGTAGTTCGCCCAGACCTGTTCGGCGGTGAGTTTTAACCGTGTAGAACATGTAGAACGTGTAGAATTTACATTTGCAACTTGTGAACAATCGTGGCAATTGTCATTTGCGGACAATGAAAAATATGTGGCCTTCGCGCCACCGCGGCCCTCGCGCACCCCGGTTCGCGACCAGCCCTTGCCCACCATGAAGTTGTAGCAGAGAAGCTTGATCCCCAGCCGTCCCATCGATTCCAGCAGTTCCCTGTAATGCGACAGGGCTTCCTCTCGCAATTCATTCTCCGAAACTCCGAGACTCCCAGAAGCGACTGCAACATGGTGCTCTTTGTGATCTTTGTGATCTTTGTGGCCAATATACTCCTTAATCGGACTCATGTCGAACGGGTCGCCCTCAAGCCCGACGACGCGAAGACCGGCATCTGAAAGCCGCCCGACAATCTGCGACAACGTCTCGTAACGCCACGGATCTGGCAGCCCCGTAAGGTCGGGATTCACCTTGACGATGACATCCGTGATCCCCATCTGGGGACAGAGTTCCCAGAGCGGGTGTGGCGTTGGTGGAACAAACTCTACCAGATTCATGTTTTCCTTTTCATTGGACCGCACAGGACTGCATAGGCGAACATTATCGCAAAACAGATGATGGGAATGAAGAAGGAAGCGCGAAGCGCCCCCGAAGAAGTGCGTAGATTGGCGTCCCAAGTGAAGTCCGCCATCGGCACGAGCGCAAAGAACACCGATTCCTTCGCGCTTATGACGCCCGCCATCCACGGCGTGATTACGGCCCCGCCCAATATCGCCATGATCATTCCCGGGCCGCCGAGCTTGAAGCACTTGGGATCGAGTCCGCCGAGCGCTATGCCGTAGATGGTCGGGAAGAGGATCGCCATGAAAAGCGAAATGCCCATGAGGCAGATCACGTTGAAGGAGAACGGGACGCCGCCGACGGTCGCGATCACCGTCGAGGGCAGATAGATCGTGCCGAGGCAGCAGAGCGTCCCCAGAACGCAATACGCGGCCATGATCTTCCACGGTGCTATCCATTTCATCGCGTAGGATGCCACCCAGCAGTTCACGATATGTATCGCGATGGCCAGGATGTAGTAGTTCGCGGAAACTTCCGGCGAGACGCCCAGCTCCTTCTGTCCATAAGCGTTCATCCATGTCCACACCGCGATCTGCATGCCGACGTAGAAGAAGAGCGTGGCCAGGCCAAACACATAACGCGGCGTGCGGACGAGCGCGAAGAAGGATTCGCGGTAGGCTTTCATGAGCATGATGCAGGTGAAAGGACCGATCATCCCCGTAAGCATCCACACGAGTTTGTCCATGTCGGGGAAGAGCCATCCCGTCACGGCGAACGGCACGGCGGTCAGCACGGCCGCGCCGACCACGTGGGCGATGCGACGGCCCAGGGGCCCCTTCTGCGCGTTCGCCTCCATATCGGTATGGATCGGATGGCGCAGGAAGTAGAACCATATCGCCATGAGCAGCAGGCATAGGCCGACATACGGCACGCATATCCATACGAGTTCGTTATGGATTATGCCCTTGAGGAGCGACGGTTCCATCGCGAGGCGCTCCTCCACCGTGGCGGGATTGAGGTGTGCGAGGATTACCTTCTGTGCGAGGAAGATGCCGACGATCGATCCGACGGGGTTGATCGCCTGCGCCAGGTTGAGCCGCCGTATTGCGCTTTGGGGCTCGCCGATCGCCAGGACGCACGGATTGGACGACGCCTCCAGGATCGCACACCCGCCGGCAACGACGAATATGCCGATGAAGTAGATGTCGAAGCTCTGGTGCAGGCAGGCCGGAATGTACAGGAGCGCGCCGACCATGTACGTTCCAAGCCCTATCAGAATACCCGTGCGGAACGAAAACTCCTCGACGAGAATCGAGGTGAAGAGCGCCAGTACGGCATAGGCCCCGTAGAACGACACCTGCACCAGCACGGCGCGGTCCTGGTCCATGGAAAAGATGCGCTGGAACGCCGGCACGAGGTTGTCGGACATGTTGTTCACGACGCCCCAGAGCGCGAAGTTCAGGAGCAGAAGCGCCATTGTCAAGATGGAGTTCTTCCTCATGCGACGAAGATTCCAGCGCGAGCCTGTGCTATCCTTTGATTCCGGTCAGGCGAATGGCGTCGGCCATCAGGTCGGCCGCCTGCCAATGCAGGCGGCGATAAGGTTCTATCGTCTTGATCCACGGCGCCATGAGCATTCCCTTGAACCGTTCCGGCGGCAGTTTCGCCTTGCAGTACTCGGCCATGGCCGGGAAGTTCTCCGTGACTCCGTAGCAGTTCGAGCCGCATGGAGCCACATCGTAGCCTGCCTCGGCGAGCGTACTGTACAACTTGATCAGGGGGGCGGAGGCCATCTTCTCCCTGGTCACGCTGTACGTCCACGGGTTCTGCACAACCGTCTTCGGCATCTTCTGGCAGAACTCCTCGAGCGGGTGGCGACGGATGTAGTCGCTCCATATCCAGGCGCGTGCGCCATGTTTCTCGACCTGGCGCACGAACCAGTTGATGTCATGCCACCAAAGGTCACCCTGACGGTACATGACGAGCGAGCTGCGGCGTTGGTAGCTGACCATGTCCTCTTCGTCGAAACCGATGTGGAAATGCTTCGCGCCCGCGAACACGTCCATGGTGTCGCGGATCAAATCTGCGCACACTTCATAGTATTTCTGCGTCGAGACCATGCGCTCGTAGGGCCCGAGCCACGTGTCATGCGTCGTGGAGAAATTGAGCTTGGGTATCACCTCGAACCCCATGCCGCGAAGGCGATCGACCTCATCCTTGAGCCGGTCAGGCGACCAGCTGCCCTTTATCGCGAGTTCGGGGTGGCTGGGATAGACCAGACCTTCGCCGACATCCAGCATTATCGTGTTGCAGCCCGACTGCCTCAGCTTGAGCGACAGTTCCTTCCAGAACGGCGCGTCAAAGTGCATGCGGTTGAGATCCATGTTCTCAGGCGTCGTGACGGCGGCGTACTCTTCGTCGGTCAACAACTTCGACTGGCTGCCTTTGCGATCGGGCTTGGACGGCAGGTCGCCCCACATCTTCATGCCGAAGTGGACAAGGTCGATCCACTTGAAATCGTGTTCCGGCGCCTTTACGACAGTCTTCGCCGTAGTGCATCCGCCTGCCGCAAGCGCACCGATCGCCGAACCGAGAAATGTACGTCTATCTATTTTCATTTCAGAAACTCCTTTGTATGCATCTATTGAAATATGCCGGAATTATACCATGTACCTGCCATGGCAGTCAATCCGCCAAACGGTTTTTGTTGCCTGCCCACTTGTAAAGCAAGCCATTTTTTTATATAATACGCGCTCTTTGCGAAAATCCGTCTCCGCGAGGTGGCGGTAGAAAGTACAGTGTTGACATGAAGACAATGATCGACGCCAATATGGCTGTCGCACGCGTTGCATACGCCTGTAGCGACGTGGCGTTTATATATCCCATAACACCTTCCTCCCCGATGGGCGAGAAGGCCGACGAATACATGGCCGCAAAGCGCACCAACATCTGGGGCGCCGTTCCCGAGGTCGTGGAGATGCAGAGCGAGGGCGGTGCCGCCGGCGCGGTGCATGGCGCCGTCTCCGCAGGGGCGGTGGCAAGCACGTTCACCTCGTCCCAGGGGCTTCTCCTGATGATCCCCAATCTCTATCGTATCGCGGGCGAACTGCTGCCGGCGGTATTCCACGTCGCCGCCCGCGCCCTGGCGGTGCATGGCACGTGCATCTTCGGCGACCATTCCGACGTAATGGCGTGCCGCCAGACGGGTATCGCCATGCTGGCATCCTCCGGCGTCCAGGAAGCGCAGGATCTTGCGCTCATCGCACACGCCGCGACGCTCGAATCGCGCATCCCCTTCATGCACTTCTTCGATGGTTTCCGCACGTCCCACGAGGTCCAGAAGATCGACCAGGTGGACAACGCGACCATCCGCGCCATGATCGACGACCGTTTCGTCGCCGAGCAGCGCGACCGCGGGCTCTCCCCAGAGCACCCGATAATCCGCGGAACCGTCCAGAACGCGGACGTATACTTCCAGGGCCGCGAGGCCTCCAACCGCTTCTACGACGAACTCCCCGGCGTGGTGCAGCGCACGATGGACCGTTTCGCCGGATTGACGGGCCGCGCATACCATCTCTTCGACTACCACGGTGCGCCTGACGCCGAACGGGTCATCGTCCTTATGGGCTCAGGCTCCGAGACCGTGCGCGAGACGGTCGATGCGCTCATGGAGTCAGGCGAAAAGGTCGGCGTGGTGACGGTACGTCTTTATCGTCCGTTCGACACAGCCGCGCTCGTCGCCGCGCTGCCCTCCACGATCCGCGCGATCACGGTCCTCGACCGCACCAAAGAGTGCGGCAGCGAGGGCGAGCCGCTCTACCTCGACGTGCTGGGCGCTGTCGACCGCGCATGCCGCACGGGCGCGGCCGGATTCAAGCGACCGGCCGTCTTCGCCGCCCGCTACGGCCTGGGCGGCAAGGAATTCACGCCCGGCCATGTCAAGGCGGCGTTCGACAACATGGACGCCGAAAAGCCGCTCGACGGCTATGCGCTAGGCGTGGACGACGATGTCACCGGGCGTTCCCTTCCGCCGGCCAAGGGCTACCACATCGTCCATCCCGGCCGCCATGAATGCGTGTTCTGGGGTCTCGGTTCGGACGGCACCGTTGGCGCGAACAAGAACTCGATAAAGATAATCGGTACGCATACGGACTTCTACGCTCAGGGCTATTTCGTCTACGACTCCAAGAAGGCCGGCGGTCTCACCGTGTCGCATCTCCGCTTCGGGCCTGCCCCGATCCTCAGCCCATACCTCTGCGAGTCCCCGCTCTTCGTGGCGTGCCACAATTTCGCCTTCATCAACAAGTACGACATGCTCGCCAACGCCCGCGAAGGCGCCACGTTCCTCCTCGCCTCGCCCTACGGTCCGGTCGAGACCTGGGCGCATCTTCCGATCGAGACGGCGCGCCAGATAGTCGGGAAGAAGATAAACTTCTACGTCATAGACGCCGCGAAGATCGCCCGCGAGAACGGGATGGGCTCCCGCATCAACACCGTGATGCAGGCCGCCTTCTTCCATATCTCCGGCATACTGCCTGCGGACGAGGCCGCCGGATATCTAAAGGCCGCGGCAGAAGAGACCTACGCGTCGAAAGGCGATGCCGTCGTACGCAGGAATATCGCATGCATCGAAGCGGCGGCGGACGGCATACGCAAGGTTCCAGTGCCGGAATCGGTGTCGGCCCTGCCGCCCCTTCCGCCCGTCGTGGAACCAGACGCCCCGGAATTCGTGCGCGAAGTCACTGCAAAGATGATCGCGCAGAAAGGCGACGAACTGCCTGTCTCCAAGATACCGGTGGACGGCGTATGGCCTGTCGCGACCACGCAGTGGGAGAAGCGCGGCGTGGCCGCAGACGTCCCCGTGTGGAATCCGGCGGCGTGCGTCCAGTGCGGCAGGTGCGTGGGAGCGTGTCCGCACGCGGCCCTGCGGCTCAAGGCATTCCACGAGGAGGACCTCAAGGACGCCCCTGCGGGTTTCCGCAGCGCCGACGCCAAGACCCCTGCCTACCGTCGCCACGGCGGAAAGTTCGTCGTTCAGTGCTCCACCGAAGACTGCACTGGATGCGGACTCTGCGTGGCGAACTGTCCTGCCGCCGCGCGCGGCGCCCTGGAGATGCAGCCGCACGAGGAGAAGAATCGCGAGCGCGACCTCACGGCGTGGAAGTTCTTCCTCACGATCCCCGAGGCCGACTACACGAAGCTCGACATGTCGAACTACAACGACGTGCAGCTCAAGAAACCCCTCTTCGAATTCTGCGGCGCGTGCGCCGGTTGCGGCGAAGCGCCGTACATCCGCCTCCTCACGCAGATATGCGGCGAGCGTCTCGTGGTGGCGAACGCGACGGGATGCTCCAGCGTCTACGCCGGGAACCTTCCCACCGCGCCGTACTGCACGCGTTCCGACGGACGCGGCGTCGCCTGGGGCAATTCGCTCTTCGAGGACAACGCCGAATACGGCCTGGGCATGCGCGTCACTTGCGACAACCTGGAGGCGCGCGCACGCGCCGAGGCCGCTAAGCTGATGCTCGACCGCGACGAGCCTGCGGCCGTCCGCGAGGCCGCCGCCCGCGTGAACGGCATCGATCAGGCCACGCCGCGCGGAGTGGAGGACATGCGCAAGGCCGTGGAACAGCTGAAGAGCGCACTGGCCGGACGTACCGACGCGCGCGCTGTCTCCATGCTCTCCAACGCCGACTGGCTCATACGCAAGAGCGTGTGGCTCATAGGCGGCGACGGCTGGGCGTACGATATCGGCTTCGGCGGTCTCGACCATGCGCTTGCGAGCGGACGCAACATCAAGGCGCTCGTCCTCGACAGCGAGGTATACTCCAACACCGGCGGGCAGGCCTCGAAGGCGACGCCCATGGGCGCAGTGGCGAAGTTCGCGGCAGGCGGACGCCCCACGATGAAAAAGAATCTCGGCGGCATCATCCTTACCTACCGCGACGTGTACGTGGCGCAGATATCGCTTGGCGCCAACCCGCAGGCCGCAGCCAAGGCTCTAGCCGAGGCGGACGCCTACGACGGTCCGGCGCTCGTGATCGCATACTCGCATTGCGTTGCGCACGGCATCGACATGGCGCAGGGATTCGCAAGACAGAAGACTGCGGTCGAGACAGGCCACTTCCCGCTCTTCCGCTACGATCCGTCGCGCAGTGCCAAGGGATTCTCCGCGCTCGAACTGGATTCCAAGCCGCCGTCCAAGTCATTCGCGGCCACGGCCTCGGAGGAGAACCGCTTCAAGCTGCTCCTGAAGCGCAATCCAGACCACGCCGTCGAAATGCTCGCCAAGGCCGAAAGCTTCTACCGCAACTACTACGCTCGCCTGGAAGACCTCACTACCTGCAACTGGTGAGAGGCTGGAACCGGCGACGGACTCCACGCGGAATCATCTGATGCCTATCACGATTCCGCGTGGATTGAGGTCGCATGCGAACGTGACGGAAACGACATTGTCGGAAGCATCCAGATTCTCGACCTTGGACACCTTGGCCTTCATCCCTTTGATGCGCGCAACCGCGAAATCGTCCACGCTCATGGACGCTGCGGCGGTCGGGCTGACGGTGCAAATGCCGAACCGGTGACTGGTCTGGGTGTTGAAGCCTTCCGGAAGCACGAACTCCACGGGCAGCGCCGCGCCGCCCGCCACGGCAATCGGCGAATCCCACTTCACGTCATAAAGGCCGTACGATTTCAAATCGCCTTCTGCCGCCGCATCGAGCAGGAGCTTCGTTCCGGCGGCGAAATTGACGGCAAGGCCATCGCAGCATGTCGCATCTGCGGGCATGAACGCGCCGCCCGCAATGGCCAGCACGTTCGTGCCCTCAAGCGGCGTCGCCAGGGCGTCCGCCGTGAAGCGTGCCGTGCCGCCGAGCTTGAGCGTTCCATCGCCCTCCTTGCGGAACTCGCCGGAATAGGTGATCTGCTTGTTGGTGATGGAAACCGTTTCGCCGCTCTCCACGTTGATGCGGCCCACGTCAATTATGCTCCAGCCACGCGTCGGCTCGTCGAACGTAAGCGAACCGCGTATCTTCATCAGCGAGTGATCCGCGATTACCAGCGCATCCTGCGCAAACGCGGCGCGCGCACCTCCCAGGTTGCGAGGATCGGTGATGGTTAGCGTAACGCAATAGGTATCCGGCGCAGCATTGTAAGTTGCCGCATTCGATCCCGAGAAGGGATCGTGACGCAGGCGCAACCGCCCAGTAAAGTTCGTGTTCAATCCCGAAACGACATAGAACGCCCTGGGGTCGGCACTCGCGCTCGAAAGACTTGCCAGATCCAACGTGCCACCTCCGGCTAGCTCGGCAGCGAGCGTGAAGGCATACTTTGAATCTCCGCCATTCCACATCTTGATGCCAAAGACCTTGCCGGGCACATCGACAACCGTCACCTTGCCGAACACGGTGCTCGATCCGTTGTACGTTTGTATCTGCGAAGAGGATTCGGTGGCGTTTGGAACCCAGCGGAAGTCCGGAACGGTAATTTTGTTTCCGTTGCGGATATAACCTGAGCCAACCCCGCAAATGGTCAGCGACCCACACGTGAA
>JAEEGL011186158.1_pt1 | contig 27966 bp, 22 predicted proteins | sample 9134231 | NCBI WGS metagenome assembly JAEEGL01 (sample SAMN16246548, study PRJNA631951) | gut metagenome | biome: gut microbiome; feature: rumen; material: fiber-attached | host: Bos | place: Iran: Karaj | collected 2018-10
GTAGAAGTTCATACTGCCCTGTGTGGGGAAATTGTAGCTGAGCAGGTTGTTGGTCTTGATGTTGACATCGTAGCGCAAATTCTTGAAAGCGTTGTGCATGAGGTGTGCGTCAACAGTGGCGGTATGCTCGTCCATGCCTGGCGCACCTTGATTGTCATAGACGCGGATGCCTCGCAGCCAGATGTTGTCGGGGCGCAGTGTAACGCTGTCGTTCTCAAGATGATAGTCTGTGCCCAGCGCAAGGACGTGCATCTTAGCCTCGTTGACAAGCATGTCACCTTCGAGGTTGACCTTCTTGAAGGGGCCAAAGACGTGTGCCCATCCTGTGGCACGCCCTTGAAGGTTGCGGAAGATGCCTTTCGTGTATTTGCCGAGGAAGGAGATGTCGATGTGTCCGGCATCGATGTGAAGGTCGAGTCCGTCCTTTGCCCCACGACCGGGGATGATGGAGCCGGTGACGCGCGTCCTGTACTGCGGCAGCTCTCCCTTTATGTCGGCATCGAGGAGGACGGCTCTCTCCTGGCTGCCCCAATTGGCATCGAGCTTCATGTCGCCAAGCCTTGCCTCGTTGAAGGTGAAGTCCCTTATCCTCAAGTCAGCATCGGCAAAGGGTTTCTTCATAAGCGAAGTGGCATAGATGTTGCCCGTTATACCGCCACCGAAGTCAACTTTGTGGAAGTTCACAAGGTCCATGATGTAGGAGAGGTCGATGTTGGCCAGCTCTGCCCTTAACGTGTCGGATGCAAGAGCGGAGATGCGCCCGCCGATGTTGATGTGCTTTTCAGCCTGACTGATGGAGAGATTCTCCACATCGACCACTTTGTCGTGGTATCGGATGAGGGCTGGTGCGATGGTCCAGAGCGTGTCGCCCACCACAAGCCGCGAATCTTCCATCCTGGCATCAATGACGGTCTGGCCGGAAATGTCGCGGAGAATGTTGCCCGTCACCCTGACATCGCCCTTGTAGGCAACGTCGCGCTTGTTGTCCCAGTGCAGGCGCGACACTACTTTGTCTTCCTTCGCGTAGGCATCGAGGTTGAGTTCCACAGGCTTGCCCTTTATGAGGCGCTCGCATTGGAGGCTTGTCTGCATGGACGAGGTGCCCGTAGATGCCTGGCAAACGATGTTCTGGAGCCATTGGCCACCCACTTGCAGCCGGGGTATGTGGAGCTGCAAGGCTATCTGCCCGATGGCATCGTTGATGGAGCCTTCCAGGGTGCTACTTTCCGGCAAGCTAAGGGTTGTTTCCAATAGTCGCGCTGCCAGGACGGTGTCCTGCATCTGCACATGAAAAAGGAAGTTGTTGTCGGAGAGCCGCTGCTGGCCTCCTTTCGAAAGGAAGAGGCTCGGCAAGCTTCCTCTGACGGGAAGCATGAAGGAGGCAGGCAAGGTCTTCCAGTTGATGCCTCCATCGGCCCTGGCGTTGAGGAAATCGCTCTGAACCAAGAGGTGCTGGCCGTTCTCGGACACACTGCTGGTCAAGGTAAGGTCGCCTGCATGGACTGTCCCCTCTTCCTCGGATGCAAGCACGAGGTCGGTAATGCGCAATTCGCCTTGCAGGTTGTCGGGGTCGAGGTTGCTGAACTGGGCATTGATATTAGCGGAGAAGCGTTCATCCTCGTAGCGCTTGGTCAGGTTCATCTTGTAGGGAGCAAAGTCCTTCAGCATAGCCTGGCAGACCAGCGAGCGCTTGCCTTTCTGCTTTGCCGTTTGCATCTCCAGTTGCACCAGCCCATTGGGTTCTTCTTTCCGCAGCTCTCCACCGATTGTCTCACCATCGATGTTTGCGGAGAAGTGTATGTTGCGATGTTCGTAGCCGTTAAACGTCAAGCTGTTGGCCAAACCCGAAAGGGAAAGCTTTGCCTTGCTGTCCTTGCTTGGCAAAGTGCCCGAGACAGTGGCTTCGACCGATGCAGTCGCGCTTTTCCCTCTGTCTGATAAGTTGAGCAGATGACCCAGCCTGACGTCCGTGGCGGTGATGTCGGCCATGAGTTCCTTCATGTCGAGCAGGCTGGCATCCAGCGCGATGTTTCCCTGTTGGCTGTTCACTTGTATGTCTGCCTTCAGGTCTTTGTCCTTGTAGGTTAAGGAACCAGCCGACTTCGTGCTTCCGAGCCTCGTGAGAATCGGACTGACCTCCCTGGCCTGCCCTTGCAGGTTTTGCGTCAGGAACTGTTGGAGCGATGCGCCTGTGCTGAGTTCCTTGATGTTGCAATGAACGTTTGGGCTGTTGCGAAGGTCGGAAAGCGTGGCACTGCAAAGGAGAGAAAGATTGCCTGCATTGTCTTTGACGGCAAGGTTAGGCAGCTGGAGGGAAAAGACCTGTTTGCCATTGACCATCGAGGCTTGGGCGCTGACGTTGGTGGAAAGGTTTATGACATCGGCGAAGTTGGCCAACTTTGGCACAAGGCTTGCAAAGTCGTGGGGACAAATGAAGCCTTCCACCATCGAACACTGGCCATCGAACTCTGACCATTTTTCTTTGCCGTTGGCTTGGACGGTGGTAACGCCAATGCTCGTCTTGGGCATTTCGAGCCTGAAGTCTTGGATGGTCAGATTGTCCTTCCCCGCCTTGCCTTCAAAAGAAAGATGTTTCAGGTGCAACCCGTTTTCTTCGAGGAAAGAGAGCTTACGAAGGTCGATGGCAAGGGTGTCGGGCACACGGACAAGGATGCGGGCTGTCAGGCTCAAATCGCTCAGGTGAAGGTGATTGGGGTCGAACTTGCCTGGAACAAGAGGTGCATCGAGGCGGTCTAAGCGGACATCGCCTCTGCGCACCACAAAGGCCTTGATACCAAGATTAAGAGAAGAAGGAGTGGAGTCTTTCTTGGAGAAAGCGTCCACGAGGAACTGAAAGTTGAACGGGTTGTCACCGTCCTTGTAGAGCTTGGCTTTGGCTCCGATAAGCTGCGCCCCGGAGATGCGTATCTTCTTCTCTACGAGCGGCATCAAATCCACCTTCGCTGCGATGCGCGAGGCTTGCAGCATGAGGGTATCACGCTGGTCGTAAAGCTTCACATTGTCCAGGATAATGTGCCCAAACATATTCAGCCGCAGCCGCTCAATGCTGACGTTGCTGCCCAACTTCTCCGACAATGCTCGCGATGCGACAGCGGCTCCCTTTGCCTGAAATGCGGGAAAAGAAGACAAGAGCTGAAGCGCCAGATGAATGACGACCAGCACACCGACAATGATGCGGAAAGTGTATTTGACAGCTTTGATAGGCGCGAGGTTTTAGCCGGGTTAACGAATCGCTTGCCTATATCTTCTTTGCAAGCATTACATAATCTACGGCATTGACTATGCCGTCGCCGTTCATATCGGCAGCCCAGCGCACTGCGGAATCGTCGGGCAGGCTGACGATGATGAGGCGCAACAAAGCAAGGTCCTCTGCATCTATCTTTCCGTCGTCGTTAATGTCGCCTCGCTGGTAATTCTGAGCGGTATAATTCGCGTCACTAAGGGCTACAATGCGATAGAAGTTGCTCCACTGGGGCGACTGCTGATAGAGGTGAAGCGTCTCGCGGGGAACGTGCAGGGTGCAATGCTGCTGGTCGGCAAGGGAGAAAGCGCCCTGCTCAGCAACGGGCGGAACAGACGAGAAGCAATAGAGGTCGGTCATTGCAGGAAGATGTTCCAGCGCACCCTGACAAACGGTTCGGATGCGATGGGGAAGAACAAGGGAAGTCAGGGAGGCACAGCAATAGAACATGAGGGAATCCACATGGTCTGTCTTGCGCGGCAGGGAAATCTGCTGCAAGGACGTGCAGCCCGTAAAGACACTACTGCCGAAGGCCTGGATTTTGTCCGAAATCGTGACCTGCTGCAAATTGGTGCAGCCAAAGAATGCACAGGCACTGAGTGCCTTCAAGTTCGGGGGGAGCTGGACTGATCTCAGTTCTTCGCAACCGGCAAAGGCATTCTGGCCGACAGATATGACGTTGTAGGTGCGGCCTTTGTAGCTGAACTGCGCAGGAATAACCACATCACCTGAATAGGTTGGCCCCTGCACCTCTCCCGTGTCCCATTCTCCGTGATGTGTGACAAAAGCACGCGATCCGATTAGGTTATAAAAGATGCCGTCCACTTCTATGTCGTAGGCATGGACAAGGAGCGGCGTAGCGGCGAAGAGGAGAAGGGATAGGAGTGTAACTAAAGCTTTCATCAAAGGTCGTAAAAAAAGAGTTATTAAGCCTCGAACCGAGGATTCGTCTGCTGGAAGAAAAAAGCCATCTCCGTTTCCCGCGCCCTACTCATAGGCACAGGAAACGGAGCTGTATGGGAAGAACAGATTACTTCTTCACCAAAGTTGCATCGTCAACAAGGATGTCCTGAGAGACAGAATATGTGCTGTTCTTGGGGTTCATAACAATGAGACAGAGTTTCGTTGTCTCTGTAAGCTCTATATCATACGATACAAGTGTCCACCCATTGTTGTTGATATCCGTGTAATCACCATATTTATAAGAGCCAACACTCCCATCTGCGTTGATGGGGACATACCCAACCCTTGACTGACAAGCCTGTGCAGTAGTGCATTTTGCATAGACAGAGAAGGTATAAGAACCTGGTTCGAGGGTAATTTCTTGTGTTGCGAGACGCTTGTTTGTTGAGCCAGGAGCAGCGAGACAGCATGCCAACTCACCAGTACGAGCATCGCTGCTCTTGCTTAAAGTTGCATTACTTGCACTGCTTGCAGACTTCCAACCTGTAGGCTCCGAGTCGCTGACCCACTCCTCAAAGCTACCATTCACAAGCTCTGTAACGGTATCGCCGCCTGGAGTTGGAGGTGTGTCGCCACCGCCACCGCCATCACCCTCTTCAAGGATGACAACGTCGGCATTCTTTATCTCAGGTGTTACAGCACCGTCCTTCACATACTTCATCAGCTGACCTGTTATCTTGACCTTCATGCCAACCGTGAAAGCACTTACACCACTTGGAAGGTTTGCCCAATATGCCTCGAACACCTTGCCGCCGTCCTTCGTGTCGGCCATCCAGAATGACTGCTGATTGCGGCTAACATTGCCAATGACTTCTGTGATGTAACCTGTTACGGAGTATGTATCGGTAGAAGTACCGCCATCAGCCAATGCGTTTGTCAGCGCAACAGCTTCGGCACAGGAAACCTCAGTGCCTTCGACTGGCGGTGTATCGCCACCGCCACCGCCGCCATCACCTTCCTCAAGGACAACGACTGTAGCATTCTTAATCTCTGGCGTCATCTGACCAGAATTATTATTTACATACTTCAACAGGTTGCCGGTAATCTTGACTTTCATTCCAACTTTGAACTCGGTCACGCCTTCAGGAAGGTTTGCCCAATAAGCCTCGAATACCTTGCCGCCGTCCTTTGTGTCAGCCATCCAGAAGGTCTGCTGGTTCCTGCTGACGCTGCCAACAACTTCGGTGATGTAGCCTGTGATAGTGTATGTCTCGGTGGATGTGCCGCCATCGGCCAAAGCTTCGGTCAACTGAACAGCTTGAGCACAGGTTACGGGTGTACCTTCTTCTGTTGTTGAGCCACTGCCACCGCCATCGTCAGTAAGGATGACAACCTTAGGATTCTTCATCTCACAGGTTACATTGCCAGTGTTGCTGACATACTTTATCAGTTTGCCGGTAATCTTAACCTTCATACCTACAGTGAATGCCGACACGCCTTCGGGCAGGTCTGCCCAATAAGCTTCGAAGATTTTGCCTCCGTCCTTCGTGTCAGCCATCCAGAAGATTTGCTGATTGCGGCTAACCTTGCCGTCGGTGTCTGTAATGTAACCTACAATGGAATAAGTCTCGTCAGAGGTAGCACCATCGGCCAAAGCATTTGTCAACTGAACAGCCTGTGCGCAGGTGATAACTGTGCCTTCATCTTCTGAACCGCCGCCGCCTTCGCCGCTTGCGTTAATAGACACGACATAGGCTGCACCCTTGCCTACTGTCTCAGGTGTGTTGCCTCTATAATTAACAACCTTACCGCAGACAACCACAACGTCGCCCACCTTGATGTCGTCAACAGAAGTGAATTTCTTCTTACCGGGACCATAGACCTGAAAAGCAGTAAAGATGGTTGAATTGTCGCCCCCCTCGTCAATCATTTCGAAGGTGTGGTTGCCATATTGGGAAATGGTGGAAGCATCGGTCTTCACGTTGCTTACCTTACCCTTGATGTAGTATTCCTCAGTGGATTCTACACCTGCCTCCATTTCCTTAATCTTTGCCACGATAGCAGCAACGTTGAAGGGAGAAGCCGCTGTTCCTTCGCCCGCAGGCTCAACGGTTGTCTCTGTTGAGCTGCCGCCCTTCTTGCTCGGCAAGTTGTAGGGAGCTGGAACGTCAACACAACTGCTGAAAGCCAGAGCAGTCAGCAACATGAGTGTAAATGTTTTGAAAGTCTTTTTCATAATGCTATATGTCTTTTTTGTTTGTTTCACGTTTTAATCTGTTTATTTCACCCATGTTAAGTCGCTCTGAGTGCGAGCCAATATTTGCCATGTTCCTCTGTACCAAGTTGCTATGCCGTAGAGCATAACAGGTTCCTTAGGCAGGGGAATGCCCTTGAAGTCGGCGTATGGGCTGGTGCGAAGCACACATTTGTCGCCGGCATTTCCACCTGAGATTGTTCTGTTCACGCAGTTGCTTACAAGTGCTATGGAGCCGTCGTCAGGGGCTATGATTTGTGTGCCGTCGCCTTTGATGGTCACACCGCTGAGGCGCACGACCCTGCCGCATTGCTGGGCCATTGTCTTGCTGGCATCGAAATCAAGCGTATCGACTTTCATTGCGCCGAAGGCCTTTGCCTCTTCCGTGCCGTCCATGATGAGGCGGACGTGCTGCCTCCAGACACCGACGTCCATTCTACCTATTCCTCCATTGTAGAGGCTGCCTATCTGCGCCTGCTCACCATAGCCTCCGATATAGAGGTCCTTGAGCTGAATCAGGAGCTTCTGTCCTACGGGCATGAAGGCTCCCTGGTCGGAAGCATTGATGCCTACGATGATGCCGCCTGTCTCGTCCTGAACAGAGATTTGCTTGTAGATGTTGCTTCCTACGTCGTTCCCTGTCACGACACACCGCAACCAGATGTCGTCGGTTATTTGCTTTGAGCCGCCATTGCTGATGGTTGCGGCGTATTTTGTCTGTAGTTCGGCAACAGTGGTTGTTTGGCCTGCCACGAGGCTGTTGTTGCCGTAAGGGGGTTGTGTGGTGATGCTCTCAGGCGTTTCCCAGTCTTTTTCCTGACAAGAGAACAGCGCAAAGGCACCGGCCAAGAGAACTATGATTAACGATTGCTTTTTCATTTTGGTGCGATATAATAATAAGAAATGTGTCTATTTCAGAATCTGTAGTTCAGGTTGAGCATGAAGTTGAAGCCTTGCGAATAGAACTTCTTAGGGTTCTTGTCGAATTGGTAGCTGCGCTCGTTGCCTTTTACGAATTGTGTCTCGTTGTTGTCGTCAACTCTTTCAGTGACGTTGTAGTTGCTTCTGCTCTGTTCGTAGCCGCCAGTTGTGATGTTGCGGCGGTTGGTGAGGTTGCAGAGTTGCAGATTGACGTTGAGAGGATGGTTAGCCACAGTGAACGTCCTGCCGATGCTTGCGTTGAGCATGAAGCCGCCGTTGCCCTTAGCTTGTTCGGGCACATCGGATTCCTTAATGTCGCTGGCTTTCGTATAGTTGTAGCGAATCATCAGTGTTGACTCATAACGCATATTGGGGCTGTAGTAAAGGTAGATGCGGTCGAAGTAGTTACCGGTCAGTCCAAGATACCAGTGTTTGATGCGGTAGTTCAGTCCGAGACTTGCTGCTGCCAGGGGAGTACCGCCTTCGCGCATTCCTTCGTTGTAGCAGAGGTCTTGGTTCATCTTCGTGGTGTTGCTGTTCATCCAATTGACCTCTGTGTTCTGCATATACTTTGCTTCGCTGTAAGTGCCGAGGGCAACAAGGTCGAGGCTGCTGGTAAGCAAGACTCTCAGTCCGAGTTCAACGCCGTAGTATTCTTTCTTCACACCTGTGAGGCTGTTGTAGGTGAAGCTGTGACTGTCGTCGTTGAAGAACTGATGCCATTCATTGCCGTCGTGCATGTAGTAATAGTAGCCGCTCAGGTTGAGGCGCATCCATTTGTTGCTGATGGCATAACCGAGTTCACCGCTGACAATCTTTTCGTTCCTCAGGTCGGCCACAAAGTCGTTGTTCATTTCCGGGCACATAAAAGCAACAGCAGCTCCCGGTGCCTTTATCTCGTAGCCGACGCCCGCCGTGATGGCATGGCCTTTGCCGAGGTTAAGCGTTGTTCCTGCCTTCAGTCCTCCGTCGAGGAAGTGTGCGATTTCGCTCTTGCCGTAGCTGTTGTTCTGGAAGAGTCCGTTACGCATAAAGCCTTCGCGCCACATGCGGCGACCGCCGATTCTGCCTGTAATGAAGTTGTGCTGGATGTCCTTGTCCATGCTGAAGCTTGTCCAGAGCTTCACGTCCTGGTTCCAGAGGTCGTAGTCGTAGCCGAAGCGGTCACCCTCTATGATGCGCTGGTAGCCGTGATTCACGTCGTACATAGCTTCGGTTGACGTCTGTTGATAGTCGCCCACGAGGTGTGTGTTAGTGTTGTGGAAGTTCTCGCCGCCCAGAAGGTCCTCCATTGTCTTGTAGTGAGAGCCTCTGTTGCTGAGCAATTGCATCCCGACGCTCCACCGCACGCCCTTCTTGATGTTCCAGTCGTAGGTGCTGGAGATGTTTGTCATCAAGTTGTCGTTGTGTCGGGCTTCAATCCAATATATGGCATCAGCGCCAATCTTGTTGAGCTGTGTGTTTGCGAAGTAAAGGTCGTCGAAGTTAATCTGCCGGTAACTTTCGTCCTCCCAATTGGCGCGGCTTGCCCAGAAAGCATCGTAGTCGTTCTTGTCGCTGTTCGCGTCGTTCCAGACGTTGTAGTTGAACGAGGGGAAGCGCTTCCAGTAGTCGGGATGCGGGTTGGTGCCGCTATAGTAAAGCTTTGTTGATTTGTACTTGCCGAACTTCGCAAAGGCGCTGGTGGTTAGTTTCATCTTCTCGTTGAGGTTGTAGTCCCATGTAAAGAGGACGGACGGCTCGAAGCTGTTGACCACGCGGCTGGCTCTTTTCTCTCCGTTCTGATAGCCCCAATAGGGGTTGTATTGGTAGTCGTTGGCAAGCCAGTAAGCCTCGTCGGTGCTTGCTCCTGCCGTAGCTCGCTCGGTTGGGTTTGCCCATGTTGAGAAGCTGAGCGAGTGCTTGTCGTTGATGACTTTCTGAGCGGAAAGGAAGTAGGAGGCACTATTGTAGAACGTTCCCTCTACGGCAGCCGTCTTCATGTTTGCCCAACGATAGCCGACCGTTCCGAAGAAAGCCCAGCCGCTCTTGGTGAGACCTGTTCCGAAGGTGTACATGCCGCGCAGTGTGTAGTTGCGATTGGCACCGGAGAGGGTTATCTTGTGTCCCGAAGGCATGTGGCCGGCTCGCAGGTCGTAGTTGCTGCTTCCGCCAATGCCGCTGAAGGAGTAGTTGTTCGACTCGAAAGCACTGACGTCTTCCTTGTGACGCACAGCATCGTTGATGCCGCCAATGGTGGAATAGGAGAAGCGCCCATTCTCGGGGTTGTTCACCTGAACGCCGTTCATATAGACATCGTTGAAGCGGTTGTCCAGCGCGCGGTACTTGAACCAGATGCCACTCCATGCCCATCCGAACTGGCTGAGATAGACGTTGCTGTTAGAATTGATTCTGATGACATCGGACGTAATGTCATCATTTTCGCCGAGTTGTGATTCTGTGAACGTGAAGTTGCTGTCGTCCATCAACTCCTGTTCCGCAATGCTCAGCGAATCCACGCTAACCGTCTTGGCGGTTTGGGCGTGGCTGAGTGGTGCTGTCGCAAGGGCGAGCACCAATAGCAGATGCTTAATTTTCATGTACGTTTTGTGTTGAATTTATTGAATAATGGTGCAAACTTATAAAAAATAATGCTATCTTTTACAAGTAACGCCATATTTTTTTCGCTAAAAGCATTAACTTTCCGAAAAAGTGTTAACTTTGTGCTTTGAAGTAGTGAAAGACAACCTCAAAAACGCAAAATAAGTGATGAAACGAACATTCTTTGCCTTCATTGTAGTGCTCCTGATGGGTGTTGCATGCATCGGTGCGCAGGACCGCAAACTTATCACACATGCCGTGTGTTTCTACAACCTCGAAAACCTCTTCGACACTTGCCACGATGCCCACAAGAACGACTATGACTTCCTTCCCAGCGGCTCTTTCCGCTGGAACGAGAACAAGTACGTCAACAAGCTGGCGAACATGGCCCGCGCCCTATGCGACCTGGGTACAGACAAGCTGCCCTACGGAGCCACCATCATAGGCGTGAGCGAAGTGGAGAACGACAAGGCGCTGGACGACCTTATGGCACAGCCTTGCATGAAGGAGCGCGGCTACAAGTACATACACCTCGAAGGGCCTGACAAGCGCGGCGTGGATTGCGCACTCATCTACAATCCCAAGGCATTCCTTGTGACCAAGTATTTCCACAAGCTATACGTTTATGAGAATGGTGACACAGCGCGGAAGACCCGTCCTTTCCTCTGCGTGCAGGGAAAGCTGGCGGGCGACGACCTCACCGTCGTCGTGTGCCACTGGCCAAGCCGAGGGCACGAGAACATCTTCCGTGAATATGCCGGCAAGCAGGTCAGAGCACTGACTGACAGCATCCGCAAAGCCGACCCATCGCAGCACATCATCGTGATGGGCGACATGAACGACGACCCCGACAACAATTCAATGGCAAAACGACTGGGCGCCCGCAGGAAGATGAAGGATGTGCGCGACGGCGACTTCTACAACCCCTGGTGGGATGTTCTGCGCACCAAAGGGCAGGGCACGCTCACCTATCAGGGCGCATGGAACCTCTTCGACCAGATAGTCCTCTCGCGTAACATGCTTGACGTGGAGGGGAAGAAGAAATACAAAGAACTTACGCTCTTCGGCTACCACATCTTCAACCGCGACTATCTCCTCCAGCAGGAAGGAAGATATAAAGGTACGCCCAAGCGCACGCACGCGGGCGGAATATGGCTCAATGGCTACAGCGACCACCTGCCAACGGTGACGTACATCGTGAAAGAGGCACCCTAACCCTCTTCAGGGGGAGCACCAAGCTTGCAAAGCAGACATGGCAAAGTGACAGCAAAAGAGAATAAATTGTAAATTGCTAATTGTCAAATTGTAAATTTCTTCGTACCTTTGCAGCCGCTTAAAAGAACACACAACACAGTAAACATATAGTAATTCGTAAATTGTAAAATTGTAAATCTCATGACAAGTTACAAAGAACTCGGTCTGGTGAACACCCGCGAAATGTTCGCCAAGGCAGTGGCTGGCGGCTATGCCATCCCCGCTTTCAACTTCAACACACTCGAGCAGATGCAGGCAATCGTGCAGGCTGCCGTAGAGACAAAGTCACCCGTCATCATGCAGGTCAGCAAGGGCGCACGCAACTACGCCAACGGCACCATCCTGCGCTACATGGCTCAGGGTGCAGTGGAATATGCTAAGGAACTTGGCTGCGAAAAGCCTCAGATTGTCCTCCACCTCGACCACGGCGACAGCTTTGAGCTTTGCAAGGACTGCATCGACAATGGCTTCTCAAGCGTTATGTTCGACGGCAGCTCCCTCCCTTACGAGGAGAACATCCGCATCACCAAGCAGGTTGTAGAGTACGCCCATGCCCACGATGTTACCGTAGAGGCAGAGCTTGGCGTCCTGGCTGGCGTAGAGGATGAAGTGCAGGCAGAGGAAAGCCACTACACGAAGCCCGAAGAGGTGATTGACTTTGCTACCCGCAGCGGTTGCGACAGCCTCGCCATCAGCATCGGCACAAGCCATGGCGCATACAAGTTCACTCCCGAACAGTGCACACGTGACCCGAAGACTGGCAAGCTCGTTCCTCCTCCATTGGCATTCGACATCCTGCACGAAATTGAGAAGAAGCTCCCCGGCTTCCCCATCGTGCTGCACGGCTCAAGCTCCGTTCCTCAGGACGAGGTTGACACCATCAACGCTCACGGCGGCAAGCTGCCCGATGCAGTAGGCATCCCCGAAGAGCAGTTGCGCGAGGCCAGCAAGAGCGCCGTCTGCAAGATTAACATCGACAGCGACAGCCGTCTGGCTATGACAGCAGCCATCCGCAAGCACTTCGACGAAAAGCCCGGCGATTTCGACCCACGTCAGTACCTGAAGCCCGCTCGCGAGAACATGAAGAAGATGTATATCCACAAGATTGTGGAAGTGCTCGGCAGCAACGACAAGCTTTAAGCCCTGTTGAAGCAGCCTGTTCTCACAGCTCTCTCAATAAACCTATCTCTTGCAGAGGGACGTTCACCGTTCTTCTGCAAGAGTTTTTTTATCCGTAACACCTTCGTCAGTTGATACAAAACGGTTAAGCGACTGACACAAGTCGGTTAACCGACCGGAGCCAATCGCTTAAGCGAAAAGTAGCAAGAGGTGTATCCCCTTGCTACTTCCAAAACTACAATATAATATAATGTATAGCGCCTATTCCTTTACCTTGCGGAGGACGCAGGCGGTGCGGGTGGGCAAATAGAGCTGGAGCCAGCCCTTGTTGTCGCGCGAAAGACGCTGGTCATAGACGGTGTAGTGCGTGAGGGTGTCGTCGTTGAAGCCGTTGCCGCCAAATTCGAGGGCATCCGTGTTGAGGACGTACTCGTAGGCACCCTGCTCCACCATGAAGCCATAGCCCGTGTAGGAGTTGTGGGGACTGAAGTTGAAGAAGAACAGGAGGTCACCGCGACGGAAGGCAAACACCTGGTCGCCGTCGTTGTGCCAAATCTCCACGACGTTCTGCTTCTCGAAGCTACGATGCTTCTTCAGGAGCTTGAGCATAGCCGCATCGAAGTCGCCAAGATAGTGGAAGCAAAGGTCCTTGTTATCGACGAGGTTCCACTGGCGGCGTGCGTACTTGTAGCTCCAACCGTTGCCCTCGCGGGGGAAGTCAACCCATTCGGGATGTCCGAACTCGTTGCCCATGAAGTTGAGGTAGCCTCCGTTGATGGTACCAATGGTGACGAGGCGAATCATCTTGTGGAGGGCGATGCCGCGGTTGACGGTTGAGTTCTCGTCGCCCTTCTTGAAGTGCCAGTACATGTCGCTGTCGATAAGGCGGAAGATGATGGTCTTGTCGCCCACGAGCGCCTGGTCGTGACTCTCGCAGTAGGAAATGGTCTTCTCGTCCTTGCGGCGATTGGTCAGCTCCCAAAGGATGCTGCTCGGTTTCCAGTCCTCGTCGCGCTGTTCCTTAATTATCTTAATCCAATAGTCGGGGATGTTCATGGCCAGACGGTAGTTGAAGCCGTAGCCTCCGTCCTTGAAGGGGAGTGCCAAGCCTGGCATTCCGCTCACCTCCTCGGCAATAGTGATGGCATTCTTGTTGACCGCATGGATGAGTTCGTTGGCGAGCGTGAGGTAGGTGATGGCGTCGCCGTCCTGATGGCCGTTGTAGTAGTCGGCATAGCAGGTGAAGCATTCGCCCAATCCATGGCTGTAGTAAAGCATCGAGGTGACGCCGTCGAAGCGGTAGCCGTCGAAGTGGAACTCCTCGAGCCAGTATTTGCAGTTGGAAAGCAGGAAGTGCAGCACCTCGTTCTTGCCGTAGTCGAAGCAGAGGCTGTCCCAAGCCGGATGCTCGTGGCGGTCGCCCCTGTTGAAGTACTGGTAGGGGTCGCCAGCGAAGTTGCCCAGGCCCTCCACCTCGTTCTTTACAGCATGGCTGTGCACGATGTCCATAATGACGGCAAGGCCCATGCTGTGAGCCGTATCGACAAGCGACTTGAGGTCGTCGGGTGTGCCGAAGCGACTGCTGGGAGCGAAGAAGCTGCTGACGTGGTAGCCAAAGCTGCCGTAGTAGGGATGCTCCTGTATGGCCATTATCTGGATGCAGTTGTAGCCGTCGGCTGCAATGCGGGGCAGGATGTTGTCGCGGAACTCGGCGTATGTGCCGACGCCCTCCTTGTCCTGAGCCATACCGATGTGGCATTCATAGATGAGCAGGGGATTCGTCGTCGGGCGGAACTTCTCGACCTGCCACTGATAGGCTTCAGCCGGATCCCATACCTGGGCACAGAAGATGTGGGTATCGGGATCCTGCACCACTCGTGTAGCCCAAGCCGGGATACGCTCTCCCTGACCGCCTTCCCAATGCACGATGAGCTTGAAGAGCGCACCGTGGCGGAAGGACTTGTTCTTAATCTTGATTTCCCAGTTGCCAGTGCCCTTGACGTGCTTCATGGCATAGCGTGAACTCTCTTTCCAGCCGTTGAAGTCGCCCACGACAAAGATGTCGGTGGCATTCGGTGCCCATTCGCGCAGCACCCATCCCTCCTCCGTCTTGTGAAGGCCGAAGTAGAGGTAGCCGCTGGCAAATTCGTTGAGGTTGTTCGTGCCGCCCGTGAGTTCTGCCATCTTGCGGGCAACCTGGTCGTGCCGCCCATTGATGGCCTCGGAGAACTCCTCCAAACCGCTGTCGTTCTTGATTAGCTTGAGCACATTGGGCATAACGACAGCCGCTTCTTTCTTCTTCGCCGCCGCCGATGCCTTTTTCTTTGCTGGGGTCTTCTTTGACTTAGAAACCTTTTCCTTAATACGTACCATATATATTTGACATTTTTACGATTTGACTAACCATTCCCTTTGAAAGGGTAAGAGGTTCCTACCATGTCCCCACGGCAACCCCGTTCTGATAGACAACCTTGCGAAGCAACAGACCATTCTTGTCCTTCTCAATGAAGTTGCCGTGTTTCTTGTCGCCCGAGAAGTTGCCTTCGTAGCGAATACCATCGGAATCTTCCAGTATGCCCTTGCCTTCCTTGAGGCCGGCACGGAACGTTCCCTTGAACCTGACACCGTCAGACTGGCGCAAGATGCCCTCTCCGTCGAGGAGTCCATCCACCCACTGACCTTCGTATTCATCGCCGTTTGCCCAGCGATACTTGCCGGTGCCGTGTTGTTTATTGTGGTGCCACTGGCCGACGTATGACGCCCCGGTATGCCAGGTGAACGTACCCAAGCCGTCCTGTTCGCCGGAGGTGAAATGCCCGGCATACTTGTCTCCGTTGGCAAAGGTGTAAATGCCCTCGCCGGTGCGCTGACCTTTGACATACTGGCCTTCATAGCGATTGCCGTCGGCAAAGACAAAGATGCCCCTGCCGTGCTGTTGGTCGTCGGCCCAATCGCCGGTGTACGAGTCGCCCGTAGAGTATGTGAAAGTGCCTCTGCCGTGTTTCTGATTCGCCTTCCAAGAGCCTTCGTAGCGATTACCGTCCATCCAGTCAAAGACACCGTGACCATCTTTCATGTCGTTCTTCCACTGGCCGTCGTAGTAGGCACCGCCCTGAGCAAAGGTGTAGCGGCCTTTACCCTCACGCTTGTCCTGCATCCAGCCACCCACATAAGTGTCGCCGTTGAAGTAGTACATCGTGCCTTCGCCATGCTGGTAGTCCTTGTACCAAGTACCTTCGTAGCGGTTGTTGTTGGCAAAGTAATAAGTGCCCCAGCCGTGATGCTGATCCTGAAACCATTCGCCTTCGTATTTCTCGCCATCGGCAAAGTAATAGGTGCCTTTGCCCTGTCGCTTGCCCTTAATGTACTGCCCCTCATAGGTGTCGCCATTGGGATAGATAGCCTTACCCATCCCCGAAGGCTTACCCTTCAACAGCTCTCCCTGGTACTCACCACCATCGGAGAGGCTGTAGTTGCCTATCTTTATCTGCTGCGCCATGAGCCGAGGCATCACGCAGGGTACAAAGAACGTCAAAAGAAGAAAAGCGAGGCGCTTCATCATATACATAATCGGTTTCCGCGCGCAAAGGTACAACAAAATGCCCACATTTGCGCAAACAAACAACTAAAAAAGATACTTTAATGACAAATTCAGCACCTTTTAGTGACAAAATGAGAGAATTCAAGCAAACTTCAATTGCAATTTGCTGACCAAATCACCCACATCGGGATTCTGCTCTTGCATCATCTTGAGCACCTCGGAAGGGCTATAGGATTTGACGACTTCCTGAATCTCCTCAAGCTGAATGTCGAGGTTGAAGTCGAAATTGCGGAGTTCCTGACGCATAGTGGCAAGCATCTGAGGTTTCAGGCTTTCCACCGTCTGCTGAACCTGCTGGTTGCTGACCTTCAGCAAAGCGGTATTGTCGTTCTCCACCACAGGCTGAAGGCCTTTGAGACGTCCCGCAAGGGCAACACTCTCGTGGGGCAGAGTGCCGATATATGAAAACCATGCAGCAGTAAGCTTCGCCTCGTTGATTGGCTCAACGGGGTGCTCAACAGGTTCGTCTTTCTTTTGCTCAGGAACAGCAGAAGCCTCCTCTTCCTTCTTGCCCGCGCCGAAATGCTTGAACGACACCTTTGGAAGCTTCCTGGGAGCCTCCTCCTGCCCTTCAGCGGAAGAGGGAGGGAGAGAAGTCTGAGGACTCGGATTCTTCTGAATACTCTGAGAACTCTGAACACTCTGAGGTGTCTGAGCCTTGGGAGCAGGCTGTGGCTTAGGGGTTGCAGAGGCTACAGGAGGCGTTTTAACCTCCTCGGGGGAAGGGTCGGAGCTGGGTGCAGCACATTGAATGAGGCAAATCTCCACCTGCAAACGCTTGTTGCGGCTGGTGCGATAGGCTTGGTCGCAATCGTTGGCAAGCTTAAGCGCCTTGTAAATGAAGCGAATAGGAGTGCGCAAAGCCTGCTCCTGATAGCGCGAGCGCATCTTTTCGCTCATCTCCAGAAGCGGCAACGTCACAGCATCGCGACTGACAAGAAGATTGCGTAAGTGAGTGGCAAGCCCGGCAATGAAGTTGCCACCATCAAAACCTTTTTGTAGCACGTCATTTAGGAGAAGCAAACATTCGGGCACACGGTTTGCAAGGAAATGGTCAACAAGCTGGAAGTAATACTCCTGACTCAGGACGTTCAGGTTCTGGCAGACATTCTCGTATGTAAGGTTGCCCCCGGAGAAGCTGACCATTTGGTCGAAGATGGAGAGAGCGTCACGCATTCCGCCATCAGCTTTCTCTGCGATGAGCGCAAGGGCTTCTGGCTCTGCCGTATAGCCCTCCTTTTCGGCCACATACTTCAAGTGGTCGATGGTGTTCTGCGTCGTCATGCGCTGGAAGTCATAGACTTGACAACGGCTCAGAATAGTGGGCAGAATCTTATGCTTCTCGGTGGTGGCGAGGATGAAAATGACGTAGGAAGGCGGTTCCTCCAAGGTCTTGAGGAAAGCATTGAAGGCAGCGCTGGAGAGCATGTGAACCTCGTCGATGATAAACACCTTGTAGCGTCCTGTCTGTGGCGGAATAAGAACCTGCTTACATAGTTCGCGAATGTCCTCCACAGAGTTGTTGCTCGCTGCATCCAGTTCGTGGATGTTCATTGAGCGCTGCTGGTCGAAAGCCTGGCAGCTCTCGCACTTGCCGCAAGGCTCTCCGCCCTCCTGCGGGTCGAAACAGTTGATGGCCTTTGCAAAGATGCGGGCACAAGTGGTCTTACCCACACCGCGAGGGCCGCAGAAAAGGTAGGCATGAGCTAGCTTGCCACTGCTTATGGCATTCTTCAGCGTAGTAGTCAAGGAACGCTGGCCAACCACAGAGTCGAAGTTAAGCGGACGGTACTTTAGCGCAGAAACAATGTATTCTTCCATCTTGAATTGTGCGATTTACGAGGTTCAATTTATAATTTTGTGCAAAGATACGAAAAAAAGTGAAATACGAGAAGTGAAAAGTGAAAATATATTTGTACTTTTGCGCATTAAACGACAAAAAGCAACAATTAAAGGTTAATGTAAGATGAGCAAAATACATTCCGCTTGGCTCTTCATGTGCAAGCACAAATATTTTATAACGATTCTCCTCATCGCCCTCATTGTAGGTGTTGTGGACGAAGACAGTTTCCTGAACCGCCATCCCCGCCAGGTCCGCATCGGTATGCTGCGTCAGGAGATAGACAACTACAAACGTCAGTTTACGGAAGCCGACAACAAAATCCGCGACTTGGAGAACAACCCGAAGGCCGTCGAGAAGATTGCTCGCGAGCGCTACCACATGAAACGCGCCAACGAGGACATCTTCGTCTTCACCAACAAAGAATAAAGGAAACTTTATATGCGTGAGCTGTCCCCACAGGAGAACTTTTGCTTCCGCACGGGAGCAATACTGATGCTCGTCGGCGCAGCCTTGTTCATCTTGAATCCCATGATTGGGATGTGCCTCTACGGAGTGGGCACTTTGCTTTACACGCTGATGCGAGTGCGGACGGAATACCTTGGGCGCGACATCACTCTCATGCGCCTGCGCCGCCAACAACTGCTGGCCTGTTGTTGCTTCGTTCTGGCACTGGTGATGATGAGTATGCAGGTTCACAACTGGGGGCCTTTCCGTCGTCAGGAATGGGTCATTGCCCTGACCATCGGCTGCATTCTGGAACTATACACAAGCTTCAGAATACCACAGGAACTGAAGAATAAACATTGAAATGCTTGTCGGATTAAGGATTCAATGCCTTAACCCAACTTACGGCAGCCTGTTCTTAAATCTCTGGTACTGCTCGCTTTCCGTATCGCCCAAGGCTATCAGGATGTTACAAATGGCCTGAGCGTGCATCATTTTTATCTTGCCGATTAGTTCCAGCGAAGCAAAGCGCAATACCAGCCGACGCGCTTCTTCCTTCGACTTCTCACTCAGCTCTCCCCTACTCTCTTTCTCCGCCTGGTGTCTTTCGCTTTCGCGGGTCAGCCCACGCACTTTTTCAATATACAAAATGAAACAAAAAAAGATTCCTAATCTCACGACCAAGAATCTCCAACCTTAAAAATCTAATACCATGAAAAACACTTTTGCTTCGTGGCACAGACGGGAGTCGAACCCGTTCCGTCCTACATTCACTAACCGAATGCGCTGCAAAGGTAAGAAGATTATTTGAATTTGCAACAACAAAAGCAAAAAAAAATCACAAAAATGCTCTAAAGCACAATTTTAACCCCTAATCGTGGTCAAATCGCATACCGTTCCAGGTGAGATGCTTTGTGACTTCGCGATTCGGGGTATAGCATTTGCACTCAATCGTATAGCCTTTGAGAGGCAGCTTGCTGACAATGAGATGGGTGTCATCTGGCATAGTGTCCAGATAGGCATTCAGCTTGGAAGGAGAAACGAAATCCATCCGTCGCGTCTCAATATCATAGATGTAATAGCTTAGACCTGAGAACTGTCCGTCAACAGGTTCACCGTCACAGTAATCCACCGTATTGTGAACAATAAGCTTGTGCTTTTGGTCCTTGAAGTCCCAACATAGGAACTCTATAATACCACTGCTGACCCAGCCCGCTTCTTGGGGAATGACAATGGTATAGCGGAAATAAGACTTCTTCAAGTCAACGTCGAAGGTTATCTCGTCGAGAAGAGGTTTGCCTTGCTGGTATAGTTCCCAGTTCTTACTCATCCAGCCAAGTGCCTCTCCCATATCCGGTTGCGCAGAAAGGGCAGTAACGAAGTCAACGATGGTAGGTTCTTTTCCCTGAAAGTTGACGGGGAAGCTATAGTCAATCTCCTCTACTGCTTCCGTTTCCGTCTCTATAGTATCGCACATCTCTTCATATTCTTCTTCGACAACTGGCGGACGGTATTGTCCTGCGGCACATGCGACAATACAGCATACAAGGACAAACAAGGACACCGCGATGCCGATGATAATGCCTGCGAAGCACCACCAGCGCCGCACCTTGATGGCGGCTATCAGTTGACACACCTGAACAAGAAACATGATGCAGAACCCTACAGCACCAAGCCCCACGAGGTTCTTGGACTCGTTCATGCAAGCATAGGCAAAGAGGATGCTAAACGCGATGAAAAGCACCACGGAAACTGGCCAAAGCCAGGCAAAGAGAGTCAGTCGGGGGTTGTTTTGTTCTTTCATAAGCCGAAAAGTTGATGGCACAAAGGTACAAAAAGATTTGGGAAAAAGGGAATATTGAATAAAGAAAATAGACAAAAACCGCAGGCAAGCGAAAATAATCCCCGACACTTACTCCCTAATCTCAATTTTATTTGTATCTTTGCCGCGCTAATTATTATAATAATGGTAAACGACTAAATGGCAAATGTGAGATGAAGGTTGCCATAGTGAAATACAATGCGGGAAACATCTTCTCGGTCGTTCATGCTTTGCAGCGGCTGGGGGTGGAACCTTTGCTGACAGATTCTGAGGAAGAACTGCGCAGAGCTGACCGCGTCATCTTCCCGGGTCAAGGCGAAGCAAGCACAGCCATGCACTACTTGCAGGAGCGAGGTCTCGACAAAGTCATCCCATCCCTCACGCAGCCCGTTTTGGGCATCTGCATTGGGCAACAGTTGATGTGCCGCCATTCGGAAGAAGGTGATGTGGATTGTCTCGGCATCTTCGACGCAGAAGTGAAGCGCTTTAAGCCCCAAAGACACGAGGACAAGATACCGCATATGGGGTGGAACGGTATAACAGCCCCCTCTCCGCTCCCCCTTTGGGGGAGTACTACTTCCCGCATCGCATTGTTTAAAGCACTCCCCCAAAGGGGGAGCGGGGAGGGGGCTGGGTTTCCCTTTGTCTATTTCGTCCACAGTTTTTATGTGCCTGTCTGCAAGGAGACAATAGCTGTAACGGACTACATTCTCCCCTTTAGTGCTGCTATGCAGAAAGACAACTTCTACGCCACGCAGTTCCATCCCGAAAAGAGCGGAGCCGTAGGGCAGCAGATACTAAAGAACTTCCTGGAAATCCCCTAACCCCCTTAGGTGGAATAAATAGTAAATTGTAAATCGTAAAATCGTAAATGGAACTCATTCCCGCAATAGACATCATCGAAGGCAAGTGCGTGCGCCTCACCAAAGGCGACTACGACACGAAGAAGGTCTATGGCGACCCGCTGGAAATGGCTCAGAAGTTCGAGGACTTGGGTCTGCGTCGCTTGCATGTCGTTGACCTCGATGGAGCCAAGAGCAAGCATGTGGTGAACATCGCTGCCCTCAAAGCCATTACGACTCACACCAGCCTTGTTGTTGATTTCGGTGGAGGGGTGAAGACCGACGAGGACCTGGAGAAAGCATACGAAGCCGGCGCAACGCTCGTAACGGTTGGAAGTATCGCCATCACAGAACCGGAGCGCTACCTTGGATGGCTCGAAAGATATGGTGCGGACAGGCTTATCTTAGGTGCAGATGTAAGGAATGGACGTGTTTCAATCAATGGTTGGAAGGAGGATTCCGATGTTAGTCTCGAAGACTTCCTTGAACGCTATATGAAGGCTGGCACCAAGAACGTGCTCTGCACAGAGATTAGCCGCGACGGAACGCTCGAAGGGCCAGCAATTGAGCTTTATCAAAGCATTATGAAACGCTATCCCGAATGCCACCTCATTGCCAGCGGCGGAGTTGGAAGCACGGAGGACATCCTCGCCCTCGAAGCAGCAGGTATCCCAGCAGTTGTCTTTGGGAAAGCGTTCTACGAAGGCAAAATAAAGACCCCCTTTAATTCCCCCTCTATGGGGAAAATAAATTGTAAATAGTAAATTGTCAAATTGTAATTTTATTTAGGTGTTAGCTAAGAGAATCATACCTTGCCTTGATGTCAAAGACGGGCAGACCGTCAAGGGCACGAACTTCCTGCAACTCCGGCAGGCTGGCGACCCCGTTGAGCTTGGTAAACTATATAGCCAGCAAGGAGCGGACGAACTGGTGTTTCTTGATATCACAGCCAGTCACGAAGGGCGCAAGACCTTTACAGATATGGTGCAGAAGGTAGCGGAAGAGATTGACATTCCGTTTACCGTAGGCGGTGGCATTAGCGAGCTTTCCGATGTGGAAAGAATGCTGAGTGCTGGTGCCGATAAGATAAGCATCAACAGCGCAGCCCTTCGCAAGCCACATCTCATCGACGAGATTGTCAGTCACTTTGGCAGTCAAGTCTGTGTAGTTGCCATTGATGCCCAACAAGGCGAGGATGGGACTTGGACTTGTTACCTCAACGGCGGACGTATCCCGACGGACAGGAACCTCTTTGACTGGGCAAAGGAAGTGAATGACAGAGGCGCCGGCGAGATACTGTTTACTAGCATGAACCACGACGGTGTGAAGCAAGGCTTTGCTTGCGAGGCTTTGAGTCATCTCGCTTCGGAACTCACCATTCCCGTCATTGCAAGTGGAGGAGCGGGCAAGATGGAGGACTTCCGCGATGTCTTTGCCCTGGGTCATGCCGATGCCGCCCTTGCAGCAAGCGTTTTCCACTTCGGACAGATTGGTATTCCGGAGTTGAAGGATTATCTAAGGAAAGAAGGAATAATTGTGAGAACATAGCCCCCCTCTAACTCCCCCTCTAAGGGGAGAATAAAGAAAGCCTCTCCATAGAGGGAAAGTTTGGAGAGGGTCTCTAAATGTAAGAATATGAACATAGACTTTCAGAAGTGTGGCGGCCTTGTGCCTGCCATCATTCAGGATGCAGAGACAAGAGCCGTGCTGATGCTTGGCTACATGAACGAAGAAGCATTGAAGAAGACTGAGGAAACTGGCCTCGTCACTTTCTTTAGTCGTTCTCGCCAATGCCTTTGGACAAAGGGCGAGACGAGCGGGAACTACTTGCATTTTGTCAGCATCAAGAGCGACTGCGACAACGATACGCTCCTCATTCAGGCACATCCCGACGGCCCCACTTGCCATACAGGGACAGATACTTGCTGGGGCGAAGAGAACAAGCCCAATCCGCTGCTCTTCCTCTCCCAGCTCAGCGACTTCATCGAGAAGCGTCATCAGGAAATGCCCGAAGGCAGTTATACCACCTCGCTCTTCAAGGATGGGCTGAACCGTATGGCACAAAAGGTGGGAGAAGAGGCTTTGGAACTTGTCATAGAAGCCACCAATGGCACAAACGACCGCCTTATCTACGAAGGCTCCGACATGCTTTATCACCTCATTGTGCTGCTCACGAGCAAAGGCCTTCGCATAGAAGATATGGCAAAGGAATTGATGGAGCGTCACAATCCAGGATGGAAGAAGCATTAAAAAGCCTCACCCCAGCCCTCCCCAAAGGAGAGGGAGAAAAATAGTAAATTGTAAATAAACAGTAAATAGTAAATTGTAAATTGTCAAATCGTAAATTTACAGATGATACTCAACTACAAAGACGTCGATATTTATCAAGACGAACTGCTTGTGCTGCAGAAGGTGAACTTCTGCGTAGAGGAAGGCGAGATGGTCTATCTCACTGGGCCTGTCGGCGGAGGTAAGTCCTCGCTGCTCAAGAGCATCTATGGCGAGCTGCCCATAGAAAGCGGCAATGCCGAAGTGCTTGGCTTCAACATGAGGAAGTTCAAGACGAAGCATCAGCCTGCGCTTCGCAGACAGATGGGTATCGTCTTCCAGGACTTCCAACTGCTGAGAGACCGTACCGTTCACCTCAACCTCGATTTCGTGCTGCGTTCTACTGGCTGGAAGAAGAAAGGTGAGCGCGAGAAGCGAATCGAGGAAGTGATGGAAATGGTGAAGCTCTCAAGCAAGACAAGCAAGTTCATCTATGAGCTTTCGGGCGGAGAGCAGCAACGCATCTGCATAGCCCGCGCCATACTCAACAATCCCAAAGTCATTCTGGCCGACGAACCCACAGGCAACCTCGACTCGGAGAACGGAGAACTCATCCTTGCCCTGCTCGACGAGATACGCCGCCAGAACAATACCGCCATCATCTTGAGCACACACAATATGCAATGGCCTGAATACTTCCCCGGCACAGTCTATCGTTGCACGGAAGGCCAGCTGGTTTCCTCTTAACTGAAAATACTAACTTTCTTAATTCATAAACTCTTAATTCTTAATTGAATAACATGAAAGTACTGAAGTTTGGTGGCACATCTGTTGGGTCGCCGCAGAGAATGCAAGACGTCTCGAAGCTTATCACCGAAGACGGACAGAGCAAGATAGTCGTACTTTCCGCCATGTCCGGCACAACCAACACTTTGGTGGAAATCTCCGACTACCTATACAAGAAGAATCCAGAAGGAGCCAATACCATCATTAACCAACTGGAACAGAAATACATAGAGCACGTTTCGGGTCTCTATCGCACGGAAGAAGTCAAGAAACAGAGTATGAAGTTCCTTCACGAAGAGTTCGACTATCTGCGTTCCTTCACAAAGGTTCACTTCACTTCTTTCGAGGAGAAAGTCATACTGGCTCAATGGGAAATCATCAGCACGAATATGGTGACCAACTATCTGGAGGAATGTGGCATCAAGGCGCTTCTTATCAATGCGCTCGACATTATCCGAACAGACAAGAACGGAGAGCCGGACATGAACTACATCAAGGAGAAGACGACAAAGGTGCTCGAGGCAAATCCCGGCTATCAGATTTATATCACTCAGGGTTTCATCTGTCGAAATGCTTACGGAGAGATAGACAACCTCCTTCGAGGCGGAAGCGATTATAGTGCCTGCCTTGTTGGTGCTGCCATCGAAGCAGAGGAGATTCAGATATGGACTGACATCGACGGAATGCACAACAACGACCCGCGTTTCGTGGAACATACAGAACCTGTGCGCCAGCTCTACTTCGAGGAAGCAGCCGAGCTTGCCTACTTCGGAGCAAAGATACTGCACCCCACTTGCATTCAGCCCGCCAAGTTCGCCCGTGTTCCTGTCCGCCTGCTCAACACGATGGACCCAACGGCTCCGGGCACCATCATCAACAACGAGTTCCAGCGCGGCACAATCAAGGCTGTGGCAGCCCGCGACGGCAACATCTGCATCCAGATAAACAGCAGCCGAATGCTCCTTGCCTACGGTTTCCTGCGCAAAGTCTTTGAGATATTCGAGACCTACAAGACGAGTATCGATATGGTCTGCACGAGCGAGGTTGGTGTCAGCGTCACCATCGACAACCGCAACCACCTCTCCGATATTGTCAACGAGCTGAAGAAATACGGCACCGTGGCTGTTGAGGAGGATATGTGCATTATCTGTGTGGTGGGCGACCTGGCAAGCGACAACGTAGGTTTCGAAACGAAAGTCGCTCTGGCGCTCAAGGACATTCCTGTTCGTATGATAAGCTATGGAGGCTCAGAACACAACATCTCCTTTGTCGTAAAGGCAGAGGACAAGAAGCGCACCTTACAGGCACTTAGCAACACACTATTTAACGCCCCCCTCTAACTCCCCCAAAAGGGGGGAGAACCTAATAAAGATTGTTATTTATGGATATAAAGGAGATGAAGGGCTATTTTGAACAGCTGCGGACACCCTTCTATTATTACGACACCTGCTTGCTGGCCGAGACACTTGCTACCATCAAACGCGAGACGGACTGCCACGAGAACTGGCTTCTGCACTATGCTATCAAGGCTTGTGCCAATCCGAAGGTACTCAAGCAGATACAGCAGGCTGGCTTCGGAGCAGATTGCGTGAGCGGCGGCGAGATTAAGACCTGTTTAGAGAACGGTTTCCCTGCCAGCAAGATAGTGTTTGCAGGTGTGGGCAAAGCAGATTGGGAGATTGAACTGGCGCTCGAAGCCGGCATTCAGAGTTTCAATGTGGAGAGCCTTCCCGAACTTGAGGTTATTGGCGAAATAGCCCAGCGGATGGGCAAGGTGGCCGATGTCTGCTTCCGCATCAATCCTGATGTTGGTGCGCACACACATTCCCATATCACGACGGGGCTTGCAGAGAACAAGTTCGGAATAGCCATGAGCGATATGATTCGCATTATCCATATCGCCCAGGAAATGCCAAGCATTCATTTCTCCGGATTGCACTTCCACATCGGCAGTCAGATTCTTCAGATGGACGACTTCGAGGCTCTTTGCCTTCGTATCAACGAGTTGCAGGAAATGCTTGAAGAGAATGGCATCAAAGTGCTGAGCATCAATGTGGGAGGAGGTTTGGGTATTGACTACGAGAATCCCGACAAGAACCCCATTCCCGACTTCAAGGCTTACTTCGGCACATACGCCAAGCACCTGAAACTAAGGCCTGGGCAGACGCTCCACTTCGAGCTGGGCAGGGCTGTTGTGGGGCAATGCGGTTCGCTCATCACACGCTGTCTCTATGTCAAGGAAACGGCAACAAAGCAGTTTGCAATTGTTGATGCAGGAATGACGGAGCTGATTCGTCCCGCGCTCTATGGCGCAAAGCATCAGATACAAAACCTTTCGGGCGCCCGAGTGAATGAAGCACTCACCCAAAGGGGGAGCGGGGAGGGGGCTGTATATGATGTGGTCGGCCCTATCTGCGAGAGCAGCGACGTCTTTGCAAAGGCTTGCCTATTGCCCAAGACCAAGCGAGGCGACCTCATCGCAATCCGTTCTGCCGGGGCTTACGGCGAGACAATGGCAAACCAGTACAACTGCCGCCAACTGCCGCCCTCCTATACAAGTGAAGAACTAAAGAGAGAAGAGTGAAGAACATCAGTATCATTGTTACCTGTAGGGAGCAGCAGCCTCAGCTCAGACAGTTGCTGCCGGAATTGCTCTCTATGCAATACGAAGGCGAGTTCGAGGTGATTGTCGTTGACGAGCAGCACGACAAGGACTTCGGGGAATGGCTCGAAGAGATGGAGGTTCACTATCCGCACCTCAGCCACACCTTCTGCCCCGCCAGTTCCAGGGGCATCGAGACCCGCAAGCTTGCACTCACCCTTGGAGCCAAAGCCGCCAACTATGAATGGCTTGTCGCCCTGCCTGCCGATGTAAAGCCTGAGAGCAGGAACAGGTTGCAGGAACTCATAGCCTGTCTGGGCGACGAAAACGATGTGGTGATAGGCATCACCAAGCGCAAATGGCGGTGGAAATGGTTCAGAACGAACATCTACCCCCGTAAGACATCACTCTTCCGCCCTACGTCCGCCATCATTCTCTGTAGCCGCCGCAATTTGCTTCAAGGCGGAACCGTCAAGTTGTCCGACTGCAAAGTCGTAAAGATTTTCTAACCAAAACATCGCAAATGGAAAGTATTCCCTTTATAGCCTGGTGCCTGCACCACCTCAACTACTGGACCATCACTTTGCTGATGGCCATCGAGAGCAGTTTCATCCCCTTCCCAAGCGAGGTGGTCGTGCCGCCTGCCGCTTATAAAGCAGCCACTACGGGCGAGCTGAATGTCTTCCTCGTTGTGCTCTGCGCCTCTGTCGGGGCCTGTGTCGGAGCTTTGGTCAACTACTACCTTGCCCGCTACCTTGGCCGCCCCCTCGTCTATCGTTTCGCCGAGAGCCGCTTTGGGCACATGTGCCTGATAGACAGCGAAAAGGTGGAGAAGGCGGAGCGCTATTTCGACGAGCACGGAGCCGTTGGGACTTTCTTCGGGCGACTTGTTCCGGCAGTCCGCCAGCTCATCAGCATTCCCGCAGGACTGGCACGCATGAGCCTCGGTCGTTTCCTTCTATACACCACTCTTGGGGCCAGCATCTGGAACTCCATCCTTGCCTTTATGGGTTGGTACATAGGCCATTACTATAGCGACCAGCTCGAAGAGAAAGTAGCCCAGTATAGCGGCGAATTGAAGATTGCGATGCTTGTCCTCGGTGCCGCCGTCGTGCTTTACCTTATATATAAAGGGGCGAAAAGGTAAACATTGAACATTGAACATTGAACATTGAACATTGACCATTGAACATTGAACATTGAACATTGAACATTAACCATTGAACATTAACCATTGAACATTAACCGTTAAGTGTATTGCCAAAATTAAATTACATGAAAATTACATGGTCGATTAAATGGTAATTTGTGTTTTTTTCTTTTAAGGTATGTTCTAAAAATTAGCTTTGAGTTGTGCTTAGTCTATTTTTGAGCACATTTGGCTTCAAGGTCGAAGAAGCGTAGCAAGCTACGGTTCAAGACAATGGAGGCAAAGAGGCCAAAAAGAGACAAGCACAGACAAAGA
>JAEEGL013607988.1_pt1 | contig 27965 bp, 15 predicted proteins | sample 9134231 | NCBI WGS metagenome assembly JAEEGL01 (sample SAMN16246548, study PRJNA631951) | gut metagenome | biome: gut microbiome; feature: rumen; material: fiber-attached | host: Bos | place: Iran: Karaj | collected 2018-10
CATGAAGCATCGTTGCAGGCGCTTGACGTAATTATTACGCCTTCGCGCCGGTGCCTCGCCTGATGCGTCCGTGGCTCCGTCTTGGACTACTTATTTAGGTTCCACCACACTAGGACTTCAGGTTGTCGTAGTGCCGCGCGATTGCCTCGTAGCCCTGCATCATGCAGGCCGGGGGCTTGCCGTAGAGCCGGTAGTAGTCGCAGACGACGGGGAGGCAGCGCGTCTTCCACTTCGCGATCGTGTTCAGGGCGATCGACGCGAGCTTGTGGTGGGCGAAGGGGTTGGCAAAGCGCTCGATGATGGAGTTGGCGTAGTCGGTCTTCTCTTCGTCGGGCAGGTCGACGGTTGGGTAGACTTCCTCAAAGAGGATGGTGCGCAGGAAGGCGTTGCCCTCCTTGTCCGCGACGACTTGGGCGACCTCCTCGAAGCCACGCTCGAGGCCCCAGTGGACGATGGAGGTGTGGGCGGCGTTGAGGAAGCGCACCTTGCGCGTGCGGTAGGGCTGCATGTCGGAAGTGTAGACCACGTTGATTCCGGCCTTCTTGAGCGGGAGTTCGGCTTCGAGATCGAAACCTGCGGGCGTCTCGATGGCGAAGAAGTGGAAGGGTTCGCCGCAGACGAGGACCTCGTCGCGCTCGCCGAGCTGGCGGGCGTAGCGGTCGGCGGAATCGGGATCGGGGGGGCCGGAGACGATGCGGTCGACAAGCGTCGAGCAGAAGATGCAGTCGTCCGCGACGTAGCGGGCGAGGGCGTCGTCGCCGAAGTCGGCGGCGTACTTGAGGATGCAGTTGCGGAGGGCGTCGCCGTTGTGTTCGATGAGTTCGCAGGGGATGAAGACAAGGCCCGGGAGTCCGAGTTCAAGGCGGCGCTTCAGAAACTTCGCGACCTTGAACGGGAAGGTGTCGGCGCCCTTGACGTACTGGATGCCCGCCTCGGTCGTGTTGGAAAAGGCGAAACGAAGATCGGGATTGGCGGCGTACTGATCCGCATTCGTCCAGAGATCGACCCCCTTCACGGCGTCTATGGCCTCGATTTCCTCGACCTGTCTGCCGCCCATGAAGCCGCGGAGACAGGCATGGTACCTGCCGCCGCGGGCGTTGAGGATTTTCGAAGGCGGGGTCAGTTCGCCGCCTCTGGGCTGGATGATCTGGACCTGGCCGCCGAAACCGGCGTTGTCATTCATCTTCTGGACCATCCAGTCGATGAAGCAGCGAAGAAAGTTGCCTTCGCCAAACTGGAGAATCTTCGTTTTCAAGGTGGGGGTTCCTTCCGTGGATGCGGTTCTGTAAAATTGAATCCGCGTACATGACGGCCAGCAAAAAGTCCGAGGGCTTCTTGCCGGCCGTTGCGCGGGGGATGGCCTGCAGGCGTCCCGCCCGAAAAATCCTGGCCCGTTTGCTTGTCCTGCTCCCGTCAGGCTTCGTCCTCGCCTGCCGAAAGCAAACGTGCGCAACCATGCGGGAAATTGCCGGACGAGACGCTAGTATGGTGGAACCTAAATAAGTAGTCCAAGGCGGAGCCACGGACGCATCAGGCGAGGCGCCGGCGCGAAGGCGTAATAATTACGTCAAGCGCCGGCAACGATGCTTCATGCGCCCGTGGCCCGCATGGGAAAGGTATTTAGGTTCCGCCACACTAGTGCTTGACCTTGACGGGCCTGTCGGCCGGCTGGCCGATGGCGGCGAGGAGCTTGACGAAGTCCTTGTTCCCGATGTCGAAGGGCTTGCCGCCCTTGATGCGCTCGAACTCGCAGGCGCGGAGGGTGTTCTTCCTGTCCTCGTCCTGGCCGATTACGCCGCCGACGCCGGCAAGGGCGCATTCGACGGCCTTTGCGGCGCATTTGCGGATGAGCTCGAGATCGCGGGCGATCGGGGCCGCCGCACGGCTGTAGTAGCCGCTCTTCTGCACCAGGGTCTTCTCGGCGCCAAGCATGTCGCCGAACTGCTTGGCGAACCAGGCGCCGACATTGACCTTGTCCAGCTTGTAGTGGCCGAAGGCGTCGCGCGGAATCTGCTCGCCCCGGGCCTCGAGCTCCTTGACGATCGTGTCGACGCAGGCGCCTTCTGAAACGAAGATGTTCACGCATCCGAGCTTGTCCATGATTGCGCGGAGTCGCTTGGCCTCCTTCTTGGCGTTGAAGGCCATTTCGGGGACGTAGACGGCGTTGATGTCGCGTTTCTCCCGGGCGAGGCCGATGCCGGGTACGAAGGGGAGTTTCCTGAGAAGGTCGCGGTAGGCAATCGCAGTCGCGGCGGTGAGCCAGCCGCAATTGCGGCCCATGACCTCGTGGACGATGAGCATGCGGGGGTTGGCGCTATGTTCGGCGACGACGTTGGCGAAGTAGTGCGCGCCGTTCTCGGCGGCCGTCCAGGCGCCCAGGCTCTGCTTGATCGGGTAGACATCGTTGTCGATCGTCTTGGGGAGGCCGACGACGGTGAGGTCGTAGTTGTGCTTCCTGAGGAAGGCGGCGAGGTCGGCCGCCGCGGTGTTGGTGTCGTCGCCCCCGATGGTGTGGAGGACGTCGACGCCGTCCTTCACCAGCTGGTCGGCCGCCACCTTCTGGGGGTCTTCGCCTTCCTTGACGAGACCGCGCCTGACGCAATCCTCGACATTGGTGAGCTTGACGCGGCTGTTTCCGATGCAGCTTCCGCCGAAGAGGACGAGGTCGAGGGCGTGCTTGCGAACCGCGGGGGTTACCTTGATGCTCTCGCCCTTGAGGAGGCCGGCGTAGCCGTTGACATAACAGATGATCTGGACTTTCGGCGCCTTTTTCGTGTAGGTGTCGATGAGATAGCCGATGGACGAGCTGAGGCAGGGGGCGAGGCCGCCGGCCGTGAGGATGCCAACCTTCTTTATGGTCTTCATGTGCGTATGCGTCTCCAAAGTTGCGCGCCGGACGACGCGCGGTGAAAAACAACTGTAACATTCTACGCCCTTGGCAGCCGTTTTGGAAGAATAAACAATCTTTGGGCGTACCGAAAAAAGAGTATAATGTCCACCCTATGGACAAAAGCCACATGGACATGTGCCACGGACCGCTTTACTGGCAGATCGTGCGCTTTGGCATACCCCTCCTGCTCTCGGGGCTTCTTCAACTCGGCTTCAGCATGGCCGATCTTGTCGTCATTGGGCGCTTCGGATCCGCGCAGTCGCTCGGCGCAGTAGGCGTCACCACGCCGATCATCGGCCTTCTGCTCAACATCTTCTGCGGCCTCTCGGTCGGCGGGAGCGTCATCATTGCGCAGTACTTCGGCGCCCGCGACCGCCGCAACACGAGCTGGGCCGTCCACACGGCCGTCTCCCTCGCGCTCATCGGCGGTGTGATCATCATGCTGCTTTCCCTGGCTGTGACCAAGCCGCTCCTAGTGGCCATGCATGTCCCGGAAGACGTCATTGGCAAGACATGCGTCTACATGTGGATCTACAGCTGCGGAATCCCCTTCAGCATCCTCTACAACTTCTGCTACGGCGTTCTCCGCGCCGTTGGCGACACGAAGCGGCCAATGCTGTATCTGGTCGCCGCCGGCGTACTCAACGTCGTCCTGAACCTTCTCTTCGTGATCCGCTTCAAGCTCGACGTGGCAGGCGTCGCGCTGGCAACAATCGCCTCGCAGGGGCTTTCGGTCCTCCTCATCGTCCGCAACCTCCGCCACGCGCACGACGCCTGCCGCCTCAACTGGCGGTTGCTTCGCATCCATCCGCACATCCTGCGGCACATGCTGCGCATCGGCATTCCCGCCGGTTTCCAGACCTCGTTCTACTCCATTGCGAACCTGGCGATCATGTCGTGCGTCGCGGGCTTCGGCTCGCTGGCGCTGGCCGGCAACGCAGCCGCAATCAACCTTGAGGGATTGCTCTGGACGACCGTGTGCGCCTTCCACCAGAGCGCCATGAGCTTTTCCGGCCAGAACTTCGGCGGCGGCCGGTACGGGCGCGTCCGGCGGACTGTCGCCTATTGCGTTGCGACGCTCGTGCCGGTCGTTCTCCTGCTCGGATGGGCCTTCTATTTGCTTGCGGCTCCCATCATAGGCCTTTACAACGCCGATCCCGCCGTGGTCGATTTCGGCAGGCTTCACATGAAGTTCACCTTCACGCTCTACTTCATCTGCGGCCTCCAGGAGATTGTGGCGGGGGCGCTTCGCGGACTTGGCATTTCCTTCAAGCCCGCCATTGCGGCAATGGTCGGAATCTGCATTTCGCGGCTTCTCTGGATCTGGCTTGTCTTCCCGAGGCCGCGCTTCCATACGATGGACGGGCTCTACCTCTGCTATCCCATCTCCTGGACAATCGTCCTCATTCCCAACGCCTTGCTGCTTCTGCGCCGTCTGCGCAGTCTTCCCGCGGACGCCCCTGCTCCTCGCCCGGGGGAAGGCATCGTCGCAGGATAACGCAGCGTGGCGCTTTCCAGCCGGCGTCCGCAATCCGCCGCCCCCTGCCGTTGACCGCCGGCTTAAAGCCGGGCGGCGCCTCCGCAGGGGGAGGTCGGCCCCGGGCCGTTGCAGCGGGGGCCGAACGGGTGTCCCGCCCGAAGAATTCCGATCTCTTTGCACGGTGTTTTGCCAGACGAGGAGGAGGCGGGGCGCATGTGGCCGCGATGAACGGCGAGGTCGAAGCAGGACGGAAGCAGGACAGGCAGGCTGGTCAGGACTTTCCGGAGGGGACACGAGTGTGGCGGAACCTAAATACCTTTCCCATGCGGGCCACGGGCGCATGATGCATCGTTGCCGGCGCTTGACGTAATTATTTCGCCTTCGCGCCGGCGCCTCGCCTGATGCGTCCGTGGCTCCGCCTTGGACTACTTATTTAGGTTCCACCACACTAGGCGGCGCGCGTCAGAAGCGACTGCGCGAGGGAGGACATCGCCGCGAGGGCGGGGGAGCCCTTGATGCGTGAAAGAACCGCTACGGCCTCGGAGGTAACAAGGCGGGCCTGCGCTACGGCTTCCTGGCGCGTCCAGAGATGAAGGCAGGTTGTCTCGTCGATGGAGGCGGGATCCGTTCCTTCCGGAGCGTCAAGAAGGTCGTCGACGATTTGGAATGCAATTCCAAGATAGTTTCCGAAGGCACCCATGGCGTCGATGGCGTCGTCATCGCCGCCTCCGGCAATGGCGCCCATGCGCAGTGCCGCGCGGAAGAGATCGGCGGTCTTATGCTGCTGGATGAAGGCGAGGCGCGCGGAATCGAGCGCGCCCACCGCGCGGATGTCCTCGACCTGTCCGCCGACGACACCGGCGGGTCCGGCTGCTGCGGCGAGTTCGCAGACAATGCGCAGGGCGCGGTCCGGTGCGAGGCCGGCTGGGCGGGCGGCGATGTCGAAGGCGCAGGCCTGAAGGGCGTCGCCCGCAAGAATTGCGATTGCCTCGCCGTATTTTGCATGGACCGTTGGCTGTCCGCGGCGAAGCAAATCGTTGTCCATCGACGGAAGATCGTCGTGGATCAGCGTGTAGGTGTGGAGAAATTCGACGGCGACGGCGGCGTAAAGGGCGGCGTCGGCACTTCCTCCGGGGCCTGCGACAGCCTCGGAGGCGGTGACGCAGAGAACGGGGCGGAGACGCTTGCCGCCGGTAAGCACGCTGTAGCGAATCGCCTCTGAGAGTATTGCGGGGCGCGCGTCCTCGGCGGGCAGGAGGCGCCCGATGGCGTCCTCCACGCGCTGGCGTTGAAAATCCAGGTAGTCCTTCGAGGCCATGGCTACTTCACCGTGTAGCGGGTGGCCTTTACAAGGGCCTTCCAAAGCTGGTCCGACGTTGCCGCGTTGAGGAGGCCCGTTCGGTTCGCAGGCTTCATGAAAGCCTCGGAAAGGCCTGCGACAAGGCGCAGGTAGAAGGCGCTGACGGCTGTCGGGATTGCAATGAAGAAGATGATGTGCGCCGTGTGCTCGTCATCGAACTTGATGCCCTTCGCGCTTGTGCCGAGGGCGAGAGTAAGGCCCCCACCCTCAACGCCGCGGACGTGGGGGAAGGCGAGCCCGTTTTCGACGCCGGTGCTGAGAATCGCTTCGCGTTCGAGGGCGGCGGCGACGAGCTTGCCCGCGTCGTCGATGAAGCGGGCGTCCTGCATGGCGTTGGCGAGTTCGAGAATCGCATCGTCACGTTTCGCAGACTTGAGGTTCGGAACCATGAGGACAGGCGCCGAGAAGCGTGCGATTCCGACCTTTCGCGGTTCGGAGCGGCTGTGGACCTCGCCGACCCATCGGGCGGTATCAAGCGGCTCGTAGAGGATGCGGGCGCAGCTCGGGCAGGTCTGAACGTCCTTGGCCTGCTTGACGGCCTGGACCTGGCTGATGGGGAGGCGCATGCCGCAGATGGCGCAGGAGCCGTTGTGCATCGGCGCCATGACGATGTGATCCTTCTTGAGAAGGCGCTGGACAAAGCTCTTCATCTGGACGGGAAGACCTTCGGACATGGACTCGACATTCTGGGCGAGCCGGTCGAGATGGGAACCGTCGCCCGTGGTGCGGTGTTCGTCGAGAATGAGAACGAGTTCCTGAAGCTGGAGCAACTGATTTATGAGGCTTTGCATAATTGTTCCTTGCAGTTCATGGTGGTTGACTGGCGGATTTCCAATCAGCAATATTTTTACTCTTCTCGACTGTCAAAGTCAATGGGATTCTGCAGGCCGGATCGCGGTTCCCGCCGCTTGGCCCCACGGTCCGGAGGTTGCACGGCAGGACGGGGTTTGGTAATCTAATTGCGCGGTGCCGACTTACTCCCAGAGGATACTTCCATGCAAAAGAAAGAGCTTCTCGCCGCCCTCGCGGACAAACTCGCCGTCTCTTCCTTCGATGACTTCGCCAACAACGGGCTCCAGGTCGATTCCCGGCGCGACGAGATCCGCACGGTCTGCACGGGCGTCGATGCCACGCTTCCCTTCTTCGAGGCGGCCGTCGCGGCCGGCGCCGACCTTGCGATCTGCCACCATGGCATTAGCTGGGGCGACTCGCTCAAGCACATTAGCGGCACCAACTACGATCTTGTGAAGTTCCTGTTCGACAACGATCTCGCGCTCTGGGCCTGTCATCTTCCGCTCGACGCCCATCCCGAGCTCGGCAACAACGCGGGCGTCTGCGATGCCCTCGGCCTCGTCGACCGCCGTCCCTTCGGCAACGTCAATGGCCAGCTTCTCGGTTTTTCCGGCCGTCTCCCCGCACCGCTCGCACGCGATGCCTTCGCGGATCTCCTGCGTTCCCGGATCGGCCGCCATCTCCATGCCGCACCTTTCGGCCGCGAGCAGATTGAAACGGTCGGGGTCGTCAGCGGCGCCGCCGCCGGCATGGTTTCCCAGGCGATCGACGCCGGCCTCGACGCCTTCGTCGACGGCGAAATAGACCATGTTGCGTACAATGCGTGCCTGCAGGGACGCATGAACCTCTTCGCCGCCGGCCACTATGCGACCGAACGCTTCGGCGTCCGTGCGCTTGGCGAGTGGATTGCCAGCCTGTTTGGCGTCCGGCATCAGTTCATCGACTTTGATCTCCCGTGGTAAAAAACACCTTGCCAAGGCGCAATGGCCCGGCTAAGTCGCGCTTGCCTGCGGCGCCCCCCATTGCCGCAGGGCAAAAAAAGACGGCGCCCCGCCGAAAGATGGAACGCCGTTTCACGATGGTAGGGGCAGAGGGACTTGAACCCACGACTATAAATACCAAATACAAGGCTTAAAATACGGGCTTTAAGGCTTTTGCGCCTCTCCGCACTCGCGGGGATTTCGCACAATATTCGCCCAATTCCGCCAAAAGATACTTAAATTGTAGGCGAAAAACGGGCGAAAAGCAAGAGGAAAAATTCGGGGCGCGGAAGTGTCCCGCGTCCCGAAAGTATTATCGCCGATTGATAGTCGATTGTCAACTACATCGCCTGTTTCATCAGCTCGGTGATTTCGCCGTGGAGCCGTTTCGCCTGTTCGTCGATGTCGCGGTTGGAGACGCCCATCGTTGCGTTGCGTTTCGCCAGCTTGTCCAGCTCGGCCAGCCGCGTAACGCGCGCCTGGATTGCGAACCGGTTGCGGAGGTACGGGTATCGCCGCATGAGGACGCGCCGCTCTTCGTCGGTCGTGGCCTTCGCCTTGAACTTCGTGAAGACGTGCTTGAACTCGCGAACCTTGGCATCCGGGCCGCTATCAGGTCTATATGAAGAAGCGCCGGCAAATTCCAGCGCGGCAAAGGCCGTTCCGAATAACGCCCCCTCTTCTTTGATGGCGTCTATTGCATTCTCCATTGAAAGCGGTACAATGCTTTCACGGACAACGAAATTAATCACATCGCCCATGTTCTCGAACTTCTCATTCGTGAACTGCTCCGGATGCCGATTAATCAGACCCTTTGCCATTGCCAATGCGGGAGTAAGTTTGTTCATAACGAGGGTGTTTATGAGGAGCTGAGTGCTTGTTGTCGCACCATAACCCTCGTTGAGTTTGATTGTTTCGCCATAGCGGTTCTTGCGCTTGCCGAGGAATGCTTGCGCTGCCGAGCGAATGTATTGCTCCATGTTGCCATTTATGGAAATGAGCCGTCCGCCGATGTTGAGCTTGGCAAACTTTGGCGAAATTGGATTGAGTGCATCCATCGATACAATGCGCTTATCATCGTCGTCATCATCCCAGAAGAGGCAAGACAATAGACGGAGTATCCCAAACACGACCATGTTTGTCAAAATGGCTCTGCCGTATACCTGCTTGAACATGGCTTTGCGCACATCTTCGGACACGTCAGCGTATCTGCCATATCCCTGCCCCGTTACCAGACTTGCTCCGAGTTGCGCGAAATGCCCCATGTATTGCAACTGGCCCGCGAGACGTGACGGCGCCCATAGTAGTTTTTTGGGGATAAACTTGTCGATTGCGCCGAAGTCTCCTTTGCCAGTCGCAATATTCACGAGCGAGGCAATGCCCTTCATGTCTTCCATCGATAACTCGCGCCCGACGGAATCGCAAATTGCCTCAAATGCCGACGCCCGGATGTAATCCACGGGGACGGTAAATCCGCGTTCACTTGCGGCGAGGTAATCCGTCACGCTCTTTCCGACGAGGCTCTTCTTAACCCATTCTGGCAAGAGTCGTTTGAGATAGGGGTTCTCGCGATTGGCGAACATTTCTTCACGCGCGCCGAGGCGCTGTCCGATGTCTCCATAGAACGAAATGCCAAGGCCTGCATCCTCGTAGTATTTCGCCCGCTTCTTCGACATGATTTCGGCCATGATTTCGTCGGCGCTCTTCGACGAGAAGAGGGACCGCAGGCCGGGAATGATCGCGGATATGCCATCTTTCGGATGTGCGACAACCCAGTTTGCACACTGGACAAAGATACCAGAAATATCACCTGATGCACGAAGTGTCCGTAGTTGCGTGAAGAGGTCTGTTCCTGTGCGCCATATTTTCTTGAACTTGTTATCGTGTGCAAACTCCCATTGGTCGCGCTTCTCTGCGAACTCCTTGCGCACGGCGTCGCGCCGCTTCACAAGGTCTTGAATCTCCTGCGGCATCGTGGAGTAGTCAAGCGGCTTGCGCTTCTCCGTCTCGAACATCTGGTTTTCGATGCGCCACTCGTCGATTGCGATTTGGCGGTTGAGGCGGCGCCGGATGGCGCGGGCCTGCGCCTCGATGTCGGGCGTCTCGCGGTTGGCAAGGTCGAGGACGTGCGCGTATTCGTGCCGGAGCTCCCAAATCTCGTCAAGCATCTGCGCCTCGGCCTCGGTCGGCTGGCGCTTCTGCTTCCGGGCGGCAAACTCGCCCTCGCGCGCGGCAAGCAACTTCTGCTCCCACGCCTGGAGGCGCTGCTTGAGCGCGTTCAGGCGGTCTTGCTCCGTGACGAGGAGGTTGCGCTTGCGGGATTCCATTTCCCGAATCTGCTTGCGCAGTTGCTGGACCTCGGCGTTACCGGCGAATTCGTCAACCTTCTTCGCCGGAGCTTGGTACACGCCGCGCTCGATGTCCGCGACTTCGCGCTCGCGCTGCAAGAGCCGTTCCCGGAGGTTGGTCAAAAGCGCGTCAAGGCGTTCGGCCTCGGTGAGCGCGGGGTTGAAGATGGCGTCATACTCGGCCTGTAGCCGGTCGCGCTCGGCCTTGAGCTGTTTGGCCTCCTCGTCATACTCCACGCCATTGTCGCTCTTCGGAATCGCGGTCATGTGGCGGATCGCCCAATCAAGGTCCTCGATGCCGTTGCGGAGGCGCGTCTTTACCGCGTCGAGCGCGGACTTGAGCTGAGTCTCGCGGTCGCGGGCGTTGATGCCGTGTTCCTTCATGGCGCGCTTGAGTTCGCGGAGGCGATCGCGCAATTCCTTTGAAGGCTCGTCGCGGACGAATCCCGTCTTGCGCGGGGCCTGATCGTTCAGAACATCGTCGAGCGCGGACATCTTCATCGCCTGTTGGCGAAGGTCGCGCCGTGCCACGTCCTCCTCGGCCTGGCTCGGTATGGTCTGCCGCCCGTAGTGCGAGAAGATGTCCTGCACCTGCCGCGGCGTGAGGTCGATGCCAAACGCGGCGATGGTATCCTGCACGTTGGCAATGAGTTGCTCGGCGTTGCGGACGCCGCGATGAATCTGGTACCGGGCTTCGGCTTCGACGAGGCGCTCCAGGTCGCGGCCAATGAGCGCGCCCGTCTGCGTGAGCTTGTTGGACGCGCGTTGCAGGGCGCGGTCGTGTAGCCGCTCCTCGTACTCGTCGCGCTCCTCGGGCGAAAGCTCGGACACCTTGATTCGCGTTTTCCGGCCGCCAGCCTCTACGCGCTCGTTGTTGGCGTTGGTCTTCGGCGCGTGCCGTGTCCCGGCGCGGGTGTCCGTCCCGCCGCCGCTGTGCTGCGCGATGAGGTTTGACGCGCCCTCCTTTGCGGCAAGCTCGGCCTGTAGGCGTTCGATTTCGGCGGTGAGGCGCTCGTTCTCGGCGGAAAGGCGCGTCACCTCGTCACGGACGCTCTGCGGGATGTCCTCGCGGACGTTCGTCTTGCCGTCCGGCCCCTTGTGCGAATAGACGCCCTGCACCTGCCGGAGCATCCACACAAGATTCATCTGCCGGTTAAGCTCGGCCTGGCGCATGGCAAGCGCGCGGCCAATCTCCGTGCCGCCGCGGTCGAAAATGTCGGCCAACCGTTCCATGTCGGCGATTGTCGCGGCGATGCGCTCGTTTACGTCGGTGATGTCGGCCGGTGCGCCGCCGCCCATGATAAGCTCGTTCAGACGCGCGATGCCCGCGTTGTACTCGTCGCGCTTCGCGGCCAGTTCGTGAACGAGGATTGCGTTCTCGACGGGCGTGAGCTGGCGAGACTTGCCGTTCTCGAAGTCGCGGGCGATCTGCTCGACGGAAACGTCGCCGTTCTTGCGCGCTGCCTCGGCTTCGTCCAGGACTTCTTGCGCGGACTTGTGCGGCGCCTCGTACTCGTGTTCGATTCCGGCGTCTTCGAGCGCGGCTTTGACGGCGCGGTTACTGCCGCCGGTGATGCCCTCGCCCTCGAATCCGTAGCGCGCGCGGTCGGCCTGCGTCAAGTCAACGGCGCGGCGGCGGTAGTGGCGCGTGTCGCCGAAATCGCCGTTGAATGCGCTTTGCAAGATGGCGTGCGTGTCGGCCGCCGTCGTCTCCGTCTCGCCCTCTTCCGTCTCGGCCTCGTATGCCGGATAGGTCTTGAGGAATCTCTCTATGCCCTCGACCGTCGCGGGGACGAATAGGGACGGCTTGCCGCCGATTGTCTCGCGGAATGCGACGCCGCTGCGCTCGACCTTGCCAAGTTCGATGAGGGATGTGATGCCCTTCACCTCGACGCGGTTCTCGCCGAGGACGCGCCGCCGCTGCAACTCCCAGCCGTTTTGGAGCGGGATTGTCTTGTTGCGCTGGATGATGTCGGTCAACACCGCGCCCGGTGAGCGGTCGGCCTTGCGGCCCGCCTTGCCGAATTTCAGAAGGGTGTCGTTGACGGACGTTTCGGGAATCTGCATCCCGAGGAACGATTCGGTGTTGCCCTCCGTCGCGCCGATGCGGTAAATGCGCGGCGAGGACATGTTGAGCTTGTCCCAGACGGGCAGGACGGTGCCGGTGATGAAGAATCGCGGCGATTCGGGCGTGAGTTCGGGAATCTTCGCCACGGCGTCATCCCAGACGCGCTCCTCGTCGGCGGCCGGAATCTGCTCATAGCGGGCGTTCTCGCCGGACGTGCGGACGCTGGTGTCGGTCACGCGCTCGCGCTTGCCGTCGGGCGACATTTTAATCACGATGGTATGGATGCCGCGTGTATCGGTCGTGGTGTTGTGCGTCGGCACGATGGCCGAAATCATCCCCGTGTCCTTGTTGCGGACGAGGTAGGGCGTGGTGCCGGAGGCGGTTTGCAGGCGCGTCCGCATGTCGCCGTAATTGACGCGCTTCGACTTGTTCTGAACTGCCATCTCGACAAGCTCGGTCTTCTGCGACGTACCCTCCTTCTCCTGCAAGACGGTGCGGCTCTTCTCCACGATGCGGTCTGCCGTGTAGCGCGTGAGGCCGGGGTCGTATGTCCCCGCCTCCTTCGCCGCCTCAATCGACGAGCTCATCGTGTCCATGAAGTTATCGAAAATGCGGTTTTGCTCCTCGACGCGGCAAGTGAGGATGCGGTTCAAGAACTGCTGGACGTCGGGTATTTCATCCTCGTTCAGTCCTCCCGTCTCTTGGTCGATAAGGACATTCACGTCCTTCACCTCGCCTGTTCGATTATCGACGCGGGGCTTGACGTAGCCCATCATGCGGCTGACTTCCTGGAAGCGCTGGAAGTCATTGTGGAACATATCCTCGAAAATCGAGAAAATCGCCGTGCGCGCATAGGATGTTTCAAGGTTGTCGGCTTCGCTGAAAATGCCGCTTCCCGCCGAAGAGCGGTCACCGCCGGTCAACGATCCGAGTTGCGCCAGGCGTCTCGCGACAGATGAAATGAACCGCTGGTGTCCGCGAATGTCGGTGGAGCAAAGAATGTAGCGCGGCGGTTGCGCCTCGTTGCTTCGGTGCGTCCGGCCAAATCCCTGCAAGGCCTTGTCCGCGCGCCATCCCGCTTGCACGAGGTAGTGGTTGCGCATTTGCTGATTCTTGAAGTCGCGTCCGGCGTGGTACGAGAAGCCCGTGCCGCCGGCTGCGGAAAACACAAGAATACGACGTTTGCCGTCATTAAACTCTTGCGCCTCTTTTGCGCGCATGGCGGGGCTACGAGGTACAAGGCGCATTTCCATCGTGCCGTCCTCGCCGCGAACGGCTTGCCGCCGCTGTGTGCGCCCGGATATTTCCGCGACATTCTCCGCGCCAAACTCTTCAATCACCATGTCTAAGATGCCTTCACCCATCTTGATGTTACTGAGTTTATAGATGAGTTCATCACGCATTTCAACCGCCGACGGGTCTTCAACAGGCTTGCCGTCGGCGTCGGTGAGCGGGACGAATCGCGGATTGCCCTCAGCGTCAAGTTCCTCAACGTACTTCGCTGTCGGGAAGCTATGACGCACATACTCAATGAGTTGTTCGCGTGGTGACAAATCAAGTTGGTCGAGATCGACTTCGGTATTGTTCGCCGCCGCATCGCGTTTCGCTTTCTCAATCGCGCGCTTGGTCGTGGCCTCGTTCGTCTGCGTCAGTTGCAAGACGCAGCTTTCTCCGGCGGCGAGCTTCTTCTTCATGTCGGCGATTACGGACGGCATTTGAAGTGCCGAGAGAACCGAGTTGAAGAATCGCTGGTTCGCGCCCCAAAAAGCGGACATGACTTTGCTTGCGTTGCTTGATTGCGCAATGTTCGTGGTAATCATTGCGTCGCGAATGTTCGCGGCGACCATTGCCCAGGCGTCGGCAAGCTCGTTGTAGTTGTTGACTTGCGCTGGCGTAAGTTTGTGTTCAAGACGGGTGTTTTCGACGCCCTCATACGAAAGCGAACGGGCGAGGTAAACGCCGAGCGCCTTCATGTCGCGCGCGACAATCTCCATCGCGGAAAGGCCGCCGGCCGACACTTGGGAAATGAATTCGGTACGGTCTTTGAAAGCCGTCCCTTCGCCCCAGAGTCCGAGGCGGGTGCAATAGGAGAGATTGGAAACCTCGGTCGCGCCCGTCGCGGAGACATAGAGGATGCGGGCGTTCGGCAGCGCGTTTTGGAGGTCAACGACGGCGAGCGCCTGCGCGGACGGCTTTCTCATGCCTCGCTTGCCTTTTATCGCAATGGCATTACCAGCATTATGCGCCTCGTCGAAGACGATAACGCCGTCGAAGTCGCGGCCCAGCCATTCGACAATTCTTTCAAAGTTGCTCTGCTTGCCATCATTCTTGCTGCGCTTCGGCTTGCCAGTCTCGGCGTCGATGCCGCCATGATTGCTGCTCAAGCTCTTGTAACCGGTGAAGACGATGCCTTTGCTAAATTTCCCGAGATTCTTTTTCTTGCGAAGTTCCAGCAATTCGTCACCGAGTCCGAAAGGCGTAAGGTCGCGTCTTGCGTCTGGCGCCAAGTCCGGGGTTTCTGAAATCCACACCGCCTTTTGGCGTCCGTGATTCCAGTTGTCGAGGATGATGCCGGAAATTTCGCGGCCTTTGCCTACGCCCGTGCCGTCGCCGATGAAGTAGCCCTTGCGCCGTCCGTCGGCAAGAACCTCGTCCATCGACTGGCCGGCCATGACAACTTGCTCGATTTGCGCTTCCGAGAGAACGCCATTGTCGATAATCCTTTGCGGAATCTTCGGGGAATAGTGAGGGTCGGGCGGTAGAGTGCTAGCCATTGCAGACGGCTCAACGAGCGCGGTCGGGTGAGGCTTCGCACCCTTTACATGAACCTTGCTTGGCTTGTATTCTGTGAAAGTACCGTCGCCAATTTCGCGCTTGCCGCCATTTTGGCCGGCTTCCAGTTCAACGGAATTGGGGGCTAGTCCGCTGCCGCTTCCACTGTCAGCAAGTCCAGTGCTAGCGCCGTTGTTCTCGGAACTGCGGTTATTATCATCTGCGCGAACTCTTCCGCCGTTTGGTCCTCGTCCAGCATTCCCATTTCGTCCGGAAGCTCGATTTCCAGATTCTCGGCCATTTGCGCCGCCAGTTTCTCCGTCAGCACGTCCCGAATTGATATCAGGTCGAACACCAGGCTTTCCCCGCTCGTTCCGTGCGGAATCCAGACGTTTAGGTCCTCGCGGGACTGTTTCTCCAGTTGTTCCGCGTTGGCCTTGTCCAATGCCTTGTCTATTGCCTTCGAGATTGTTGGCTTGTATTGGTTGTCGTTCATTCCGTACTCCTTCTAGCATCGCCGGTAATTCGTCGATGTTTTCTACTTTACCATAAATCGGCTCGGTCGTGCCATCCGGCGCAACCTTGTCGATGACGATGAGATTGTTGTCGAAGTCCGTGCCGTACTTCGCGTACTCGGCGCCGTTTATGCCGATGTTGGCGCGGACCGTGTACTGCTTGCCGATGCGATTCCACCATGCGGCGAACGCGGGCTTGCCCTGCGCCATGCCGTTTCCGACGATTGCGACAAGGCGGCCGCCGAGGGCCAGAAGCCGCAAAGCCTCCTCGACGTGCTGCGCGCCGATATGCGTGTTTTTCTTGTCCACCGTCTGCGCGTTGCTGAACGGCGGATTCATGACCACCACCGTCGGGCGCGCGACCTCGCCCTTCTTGATGCGAGGCTCGAAAATGGCGTGGAGGTTCTCGGCGTTTTCACGATAGACGCGCGGCGAGAGGCCAAGCGCCTTGAGAATCCTGGCGCGGCGGGCGGCTAGCTCGTTCACGATGACCTCCGCGCCCGCGAGCTTGTCGAACACGGCGATGCCGCCAATGCCTGCGGACGGCTCAAGCGCCACGTCGCCCTTGCCCACGTTCGCCACCCATGCCGCGATGAAAGCCTCGTGCGGCGGCGTGGAGAACTGCTGCATCTTGATTTGCTCGCTGCTCCGCGTGGTCTGCGTCGGTATCGCCGCGAGGATGCGGTTGCGAATGTCCGTGATTGCGCGACGCGCGGCGTCCGGCGTGGCTTTCGCGGCGGGGTTGAAGAGGTCCGCGTGATTCATCATGTAGCGGTTGACGGCCAGCTCCAGGATGTCGGTCACGTCCTTCATCTCGAACGCGCCGGTCGCGACACTCCCGCCCAGGTTCCGCCCGACGATCTTCTCAAGGTCCGCGCGGTCGAAATCGACGCCGTTCTCGAGCAAATCGACAATCTCGTTCGCGGCGTCGGCGATTTGCGAGACGCGGCGGGCCTCAAACTCGCTTTCGTTCTGTTGCGCCGGTTGCTGTTGAGGCTGGTTCGCCGGTTGCTGTTGAGGCTTCGGCTGTTCCGCCGGCTTCTGCTCCGTCTGCTCCGTCTGCTCCGTCTGCTCCGTCTGCGTCTGCTGTTGCGTCTGCGGCTGCGGATTCGCGGCGGCGTCCTCAATCGCCTTGAAGATGCCGAGGTTCTTCACGACGGACGCATACGGGAACGGCTCAAGTCCGGGAATGTCGCGCTCCAGGCTGTTCCACCGGCTGATGAGAAGGTCCTTGAGGTCGTCATCGTAGGCGGGCATGGTGTGCGCGAGGCCATAGACGATGCGCGCGAAGTCCTCGGCGCGCTTGTTTTCCATCGCGTTGGCGATGCGCTCGGTGAGGTTCTGCGCGAGGTTGATGTCCTCGGCGGTGAATGCGCGGCGGTAATGGCGATTCGCGCTGGAATTAGAAATTTCCTTGCTTTTGCTAAAATACTTTGCTAACTTATTATCAACAAAGGTGCGAGTAGGCCCCCCGAGCTTCTTAGCCGGAATGGTACCGCTCGCATTTTTGTTTTCTAGCACGGATACGTCACTTACCGTTGCCGCATGTACGCCGTGGCGTCCTGTGTTTTGGATGCGAACAGTAAACCGTACAAAAGCGGGGCCGTTTATTCCATTTTTCTCATCGACAAATCCGTCGAACTTCGCAACGTACTGACGATATTCGACTGCGTTTCTGTCTGAATGCCGTCCGGGAATGTTCTTTGGAGGTTCACTCCATGCAAGGGATGCTCCAATGAACAATGACTTCATGTGCGGAGCGAAACGCCTCATGTCGATTCCGCTCTGCATCATCATCTTGCCTGCATCCTGAAGGTTGAAAAACACCCTTTCTTCGTTTTCCGTATTTCTTACTTCGTCGAATTTCTCGAAAAGGCGTTTCATGGCCTTCTCGACGGAATTGTTATCCATGCGGTCTGTCACGGGCGGAAGTTCCGGCAAGTGTTGTGTCGGAATAGCAAATATCTCGGACGGCTCTGCCAGGATAGTCCATGATTGCGTGGCAGGGTCGCTTGCAAATGCGGCGCGTGTTTCCTGACTTACAGCACGGCGATAATGGCGCTTGACGTTTTTCTGCCCATTCACATTTGTCGCCTCGCCGCCGGCGAGCTTCTCGAAGTCCGCGACGAGCGACTGGATGAGCGCGGCGTCGCCGGTGAATCCCGCCGCCTGTAGCGCGGCCATGTCCACTTGCGCGGGCACGGATTGCGCGGACTTCACCGGCGCGGGCGCGACTTGCGGATGCGCCGCGTCATACTCCTTCTGGAGCTGAATCAGGTACGGCAATTCGGCCTTCGTCGGCTTGTACTGGTCAAAACCGATCGTGACGACGCGCGGGCCGTCCTTGTCGAACATGGTGAGGCCGCCGTTCATGTGCAGGGTGGCCATGCCGCTACGAATCGCCTGTGCGAGAGTCGTGGTTGTGCCGTCGGGCTTTCTGATGATGTGCTTGTCTGCCGCGTCTTTCGCACGGTCCAGCTCGGCAACATTGTTGAGGAAGTTCTGTATTAGCTCTGTGCCGGTGGCCGGCTTCGGCTTGCTGGCCTCCGGCTGCCGCACCGTAGGATTGAACAAGTCTTCGTTCTCTTCGCCGCCGAGGTCCATGAGGGTCTGGCCGATTTCGCCCGCGGTGCCCGTGATGGGTTTCTCAAGTTGCGCCTGGATTGCGGCCTGCTGTGCTTGGTGCTGTTGCTCGGCCTCAAGCTGCTCGGGCGTGACGGATTCGAGCGAGAAGTCCTCCTCGTCCGTAAACGGCGCGGAGTTGAGCGCGGCCTCGGGCGCGGCCTCCGCCTGCCCCTCTTCCTCGGCGTTCGCGCCGAAGTCGAAGCTGTCATCGACCTCTTCGCCCTCTTCGATGGGGCGTTCGGCTTGCGTGGCCGCCGCGTCCTCCTCGGCTTCCTGCTCGGCTTGCGCAAGGTAATGCTCCGTCTCGTCGGAAGTGACGCTCTCGGGATTCTCGCGCCAAGCATTGAACTTGTCGTAGGCGCGCTGAACATCGTTGATGAAGGAATCGACGTCCACCGTGCCGTCGGCGTTGTACTTCAAAAGTTCCGGCAGCCCGTTTCCGTCGGCAAACTCGCGGACGGCGTTCTCGTAGTCACCGGTGCCGCGCCCATTCGATTCGGCAAGTGCGTTGCGCCCGAAGAAGAATTCGACAACGGGGTCCTTGAACGAGCGCCCGTCGAGAATGCCCTCGATGAAGTCGGCCTCGCCGCCGATGCCGTAGTTCGCCCGCTTCGGCTCGTTGTGCCGGTCTGCGGGGGCGCCGTTGTAGTTGCCCTTGCGCTTGATGGCCGCCTCCCACTTCTTGTGGTCGCGCCAGTAGTCCGCGAAGTTGCGCGGCAAGCCTACAATGCCGTTACCATCCTGCGCGGCCTGGATGATGCCGTGCGCGGTGGTGTCGCCCGTCTGGGCGAGGAATGCGGAAAGCTCCTTGCGGCGGGCCTCGTCCTTTTCGACCTTCTTCTTCTCGCGATATTCGGCGTCGCGCTTGCGCTTCGCCTCCTGGCGCTGGCGCTCCTTCTCCTGCGCGGCGAGCTTCTGCACTTCCTTGAGGTGAGACTTGACCTTTGAGAACTGGCCGACGGCCTCCTCAAGCGAGATGCCCTTCTCGGCGGCGAGCGCCTTTGACTTCTCATAGAGGTTGCTGATGAAGTCCTTGTGCGTGACCGTGCGCGGGGCGGGCTTGGCCTCGGCAGGCTTGCCAATACGCTCATTCCATGCCGATTCTGCCTCGGCGCGCGTCTCGAAATACTTGCTATCCAGTTCGCGCACGGTGGCATAATCGGGGCTTACCAAATATTCGGTAATCGCGCCACGCTTGGCCCCGGCCACATTCGCAACGCGGCGCTTATACACATGAAGTCGGGCTTCGTTTCGGCTTTTGCCTACTCCGCCAACAAACTTCCATGCAAGGCCGCTATCTGCATCATAATAAATCTTGCCGACGGTGGCGCCGTTGTCTTTTTCGCCATTGGCCGTGACGGGGTTTTCCGTCATCTTGCGCAGGCGCGCGGCGGTAGCGATGTCGTCGCTGGCTGGCTTCACCTCCTGTTTCGGCGCGGGCGCTGGCGCGGGTGCGGCCTCGGTAGTCTCCGGCGCCGCTACTTCGCCCGGTTCCGCCGCAGGAGCGACCTGCGCTTCTCCTCCTGCCGCTTGAACATCCGTTCCACTCTCCGCTCGGTCGCCGCCTCGCTCTCCAGCCGGCGGTGCTTCATCGGTGCCAACTTCTGCTTCTTCATTGGGTGTCTCCTGCTTTGTCTCGTTTGTCGGGGCCGGTGTCGGTGCCGGCTCGGTCGCTGGCGCCGGTTCGGTTTCGGCGGGCTGCTCCTGCGCGTTCCGCTCCCAAATCTCAAGCGCCATGAAAGTCTCTTCCGCTTCCGCGCTGTCAGAAACGGCGCCGCCGATGTCGCGGATGTGCGCCTTGACCTTTTCCAGCGCCTCCGGCGAAAGGTTCTCGATGGGGGCTTCTTCGCCCGCGTAGTATTGCGCGAGGATCGCCACGTCGGGGTTCGCCGCCGTCTTGCCGTCCTTGTCCGTCACGGTGGCCTTAATCCCGAAGTTGGCCATCGCGCGAGCCGCGTCCGTGTTCAAGCGGCGGATCGTCTGCGTCGGCGTCTCGCCCCCCGGCGTTTTGGGTTCGCCCGCGGCGGCTGGCACAGATTCCTCACCGTTTCGCGCGGACGGCGCTTCTGACGGCGTTTCGCCCGCCGGAGGTGTGCTTGTACCCTCTGCGGGCCGCGCCTCGCTCCCAGGGGCCGTCTCGCCGCCGGTTCGCGGCGTCTGACCGTCAATTATCACGTCGGCGTCCGGCCGTCCTTCGGCGGGGCCGTAAATCGTGTCCATCAGCTGCCGCGCCTGGCGCACGGTCATCTTGCTTATGTCGCCGCCGCGTGGGCCGAAGTACGCGCCGAGGCTGCGCATGGCCTTCTGGAATGCCGAGCGCTCCTCAAGCGAAAGGTTCGGCGCGAGATAGGCAAACCGCTCCTCTACCGTGTCGAGGTCGGCGTCTGTCACGTCACCGGCCTTGTTGCCGTAGAAAAGTTTGCGGCAAGCATCCTTTACCTTCCTGTCGTCCCTAAGGTCGATGCCCTGGCGCTTGAAGTGGTTGAGGATTTCGACGTGCGCCTGTTCGTGGAGCAATAGGTTCACGGCGTCGAACACGTTTTCGACCCTGCCCGCTTGCAGATAAATGAGATTGCGGTCCATGCCGGCAAGTGTCACGCCCGCCGACTCCATGTTGTTTTGGTATTCCCGCAATTCGTCGGGCGTCATTTCCTCGACCGGCTTCACGTTGTTGCCGAGGAATGCGTCGCGGGCCGCCTGTGGCACGTCATCGGCGAGAATAGAATCGATAACGTGTATCTCCGCATTCGGGTTGAGTTCACGCGCTAAAGACGCAATGAAGTTCGCGCGCGCGTCGCGAATGCTGTCTCGGTACTGGTTCAGCCGGTCTAGGTTCGCGGCGTAGTCTAGCGCCTCGTCGAGAGTGTCGAAGCGGTTGTTGCGAAGTGGAAGTGTGCGGCTCTTGTCCGTCGAGAAAGTGATGAATTTCTTGCTCGCGTCATCCCATGCGACCATTATTTGCGTGTTTTCGTCATACCAGGCTTCTTTGCCTTCCGGCGTCCCATCGGGAATTTTGACGCGATTGTTGCGCATGGCGGCGACATCCACGCGGGATTTGACGCCATCGGGAATCATGTCGAAGTTTTCGGGGCAGAAGAGAAGCGAATAGGCCCGCCGCAATTTCGTAGCATCCTCGCCCATGAGTTCGTCGATTCCGGCCTGTTCGCCCTGAAGCCGCTTGAGTTCGTTGGTGAGCTGCGCCTCGCGGCGGACATCCCCTGCCTCGCGCGCCTCGCGAATCTGGTTGTTGATTGTCTGCGCCTCGCCATTGTTGACGAGCCGACGGGCGAGAAGCATCTGGTCGTACGCGTCGAGGTTGTTGAAGTCTGCGTCGTGCGCGACCGTGCGAATGACCTGCTCGGCGTTACCGGCATTGTGGAGCGCGCGGTTGATCGGCGCGAATTGCCGTTGCGCCCTGCTGACCGCGCGGCGGTTACCAGCCGTCTGCGCAATCGTGCCGCCTGCGCCACCAAGCGCGGAAAGTCCAGCGGCGACGGCCTCGTTTGCCGTGTCCCAAAATATGATTCCGGCTTCGGTGGCCTCGCCGCGCGCGATGCGCTCCTGTTCCTCCGCGGAAAAAGCGGACCCTGTTTGGAGGCGGCGACGACCGCGCCCGACAACCTGCGATTGTAGCGGCTCCGTGATAGCTTCGCGGGCCGCGTCGGTCAGGATGTTCTTTACCGCCGTCTTGTACGAGGTGTTGAACGCCGCGCGCGCCGCATCCTTCTCGGCTTGTTTGAGCGCGCCCTTGAGCGCCTCGCGGCCAATCGCCTTCGTGCCGGTGCGAAACGCCTGCGTGCCGACGCCTCGCGCAAGCCGTGTGCCGACGCTTGCCTCGCCGCCGACGGAATCCAGCACGGAATACAGAAACGCCTGGCCGTGCGCATAGCCGCGGTTAATTTTCGCGTTGTCTGCATACTGGTCTTCCATCGCCTCGCCGAAGTTGAGCGCGTAGGTGCTGGCGCCCGCGCCAACCGCGCCACCAATGATGGCGCCAATGGCCGCGCCGACGAGGCCTGCGATTGCGCCACCAGCAAGAGCTCCAGCCTTTGCGCCTGCCCAGCCTCCGGCGACGCCGACGGCCATGTTCGGTGCATTCTCCGCGATGGCCTCGCCCGCGAACGTGCCGAATTCGCCAATGCTGTGAACGTCCTGGAGGCTTCCCGCTGATATCGGGTGCATCGTTCGGTTTGCTTCTGACATGCGGTGGTATGTGTCGCTCTGTTCACCGTTGAAAAGGTGTCCCATGCCGATGCCCACGTCATTGATTCTGCCAGCCGTCGCGTCGAGCAATTTGCGGCCGATGCCTCGTCCATTGGCCGCGTTCTGATAGAAAATGTCGATTTGCTCGGCAAGTGCATTGGCCGTCTGGTCATTGGTTGTGTGGATATTCCCGAATTTCCTGCTGTTGATGTGGTGTTGGAGGTTGTCCATCAACTGCATTGTCTCGGAATTGTCCGTGCGCTTCTTAATGTAATCCAGCTTTGTCGAAAGTTCACCTTGCAGGGCGACGCGGTTCGCGATTTTTTCACCGGCCTCCTGCCGATCTTCGCCGGCAAATAAATCATTGACAAAATCAACATCCGGGTCATTCTGCGCAATGTGGGGCTGTTCTTCCAGCTCGGGTTTCTCGAAGAGTTCGTCAACGAAAGCATAGTCGGGGTCGTCTTGTTCGACAATCCCCGTTTCGTCCGTATTGTCGGTTACAGTCTGCGTGTCCACGCCCGTAGGTTCAAGACCTTCGTACTCGTCTCTATCGTCCATGTGAAATCCTCCTAAAGCACGAGCCGCCTATGGCTCCATTCGCTGACTTCTGTTGGCGCCTTGCGGGTACAGCGCCGCTGACGCCTCTTGAAGTTTTCGCTTGCGGTCCGCCCTCTTCCTGTCGAGCTGCAAAGAATGGTCAATCATCATCATGCCGGCCTCCGCATTAAGCGCGCGCCCGAGCCATTCACGCGCTCCCGCATCTTTGCCCTCTCGCGCCATCTTCTCGGCTTCCGCAAAAGACACGGTGCGGTCTTCACCATTGGCGTCCGCGAAGGTGTATGTCGGGGCATCCTTGCGGGAGCGCAACCTCTTGAGGGCCTCGACTTGATATTGCCGCCGGTCAATCTTCGGTTCCGGCGCCTCTGCGCCCAGCGGACCGCGCAACGTGGCGGACGTTTTCTGTTCCGCGCTGGAGCCTGGCGTCGCGGACGGCGCTTCGACTTCGCCCTCGATGGACTTGGATTCGTCATCGCCCACACCGTAAAGCTCGTCGCGGAATCTCTCAAGTCTCGCTTTATACTGTTCGTACCTCTTCATTCTGTCCGGGTCTGTCGGGTTGCCGTTCTTGTCGTACAGCCCCTGACTCATTTCATCAAGTTGAGACTTCATCCACTCAAACCGCTTGAGGCTTTCGTCGAATGTCGGCGGTTTTCCGTGGCCGGCGCCCGTGCCACCTGACGAGGATGTGTCGCGGCTTCCCGTCCCGCCCGTTCCGTGTGCATCGACTTTTGACGCAAGTTCGGCTTGGAGCTTCATATCGGCCATGCGGAGGCGCGGGTCGGCGTCGAGCTGCTTCTGGTACAGATCCGCGCGGGCCTTGTCCTCGCGCGACTTCTGGACCTTCGCGAAGTCGCTCTGCGTCATGAATTGCTTTGTCACGCCGTCCCATTCCCATCCGACAAAATCCTTCATCCGCGCCTGGAACTGCTTCGGGCCAATCGCCTCGATTGCGATCTTTGGGCGCTGGACGCGCTGGCCGGTCTTCTTGTCAATGAACTCCTCGACGACGGGACGCCCCTTTTCGTCCACGACCTGCCGCTCGACGAACAGCGCGCCGCCGTTCATGCGCCCCATCTTCGTAATGGGATTGAAGCCTTGCTCGCCCTGATGCGCCGCATTGTACGCCTGGAGGGTGCCGGTATCGACGAAAGCTTGTCCATACGTCGGGTCGTAGCAAAGCGAGGCAAGCGCGGAGAAATCATCCTCGCGCGCTTGCGCCGCCGCCTTTTGCGCGTTCACGCGGTCGTCGCGCGCCTTAATCATTTGTTCAACGACGGCTTTGTTTCGCGCGAAGCGCTCAAGCTGTACGCCCTCGGCGTCTTGCGCGTATTGGCGCGAAAGAACGTCATCCCAATGTGAATCGGGCGTTTGTGTCTGCGTGAGGTCTTTCGGCCTGTTGGCGGTCGCCTCAAGCATACGGTGGTTGTCCTCGTCCGTCGCAACGCCGTCGGCCACCTGCGGCCAGTGGCCGCCGTCCCATTGGTGGCGTGTGACTCCGCTTTCTTCATGCGCGGCGGGTTGCGCGATGCCTTCCTGTACTTCTTTGTCTTGATTGTTGTCTTCCATGATGAAATCCTCCTAGTTGAATCAGCCCCCGGTCATGCCAATCGAAGCGCCCAGGCTCTTGACGGAATTCTTGAACTCCGCTTCGTCGGCATAGTAATTCGCCGCCGCCTATTGCGCCGCCGTGAGATTTTTGTAGGCCGCCGTCTCATTGCCGTAAGCCATTGCCAAGTCCTCCTTTATGCAAGCGCCTGATTGTAAAGAACGTTCTTCTTCCCATTGGCCAGCCACCGTTCCTGAAGACCGGCGTTAATCTGGTTCGTCTGAATCTGTGCGCGCTGGTTTGCGAGCGCAATCTGGTTGCTCTGGCTGTCGCGATCCAGCTGCATGGCCTCTTCGTTCTGATAGTATTTCGCGGCGGCGAGCTGCGCCTCCGATACGGCGTTGTACGCCGCCGTTTCGTTGCCGTATGCCTTGACGAGCGAGTTGGCGTAGTCCAGACTCAAGCCGCCGATGCGGTCGGCAAGCGCGCCTGCTCTTGCGTATGCGTCTGCCTGATCTCCATAGAGCTTGCCCTGTTGGGCTTGAAGATTTCCCGCCTGCACCTGCAAGTCGCCCATCTTGGCTATGATGTTGCCCGCATCTGCCTGGTTCTTTGATGCTTGGGACTGATAGCCCAGCGCGGTCTGCATGGTGTCCACGCCCTGCTTGACAAGGCTCTCTGCCGCGCCTAGCGCCGTTCCAAGCGCCGCGAAGCGATCCTTTATCCCCTGCACCCGCAGTCGAGTCTTCGCGCCGGCCAGAGCGCCTGCAAGACCCTGTGCGGCGACTGGCGGACACGTTGCAGAGCATCATCGACGCCGCAGAGGGCCGTGGTGTGGGGAGGCTCGACGAGGCTCTCGTCCGCGAGGCGCGCGAGGCCATCAAGGAGGAACAGAACCATGACTAAGGTAGTATGCGACAAGTGCGGTAAGGTGATATACACCGACAGTTCGCCAAGCACAACGATGTGGACGGACGTAAGTATTAGCTACGTAGAAGGCGGCCAAAAATTATGTTGCCATAAAACATTCGACCTCTGCGGCGAGTGTAAGGACGCGCTGGTTGCGTTCGTCAGGGGCGAGGAGGGACTAAAAAATGACTGAACAGCTTAAGGAACTCATCGCCCGCCGCGCAACCACGATGGAGCGCATCTGGGAACACTACGAACACGCCCGCGAGAAGCACCCGTACTTCTGCGATATTATCGACACCAACAACCTGCCGTTCGACTTTGCGGGTTGGAGCCTTGAAGATTGCCGAAATCGTCTGGCGCATGCAAGCGCTACCGGCGTCGTCACGTGGCTAGACCTATTGGACTGCGAAAAGTATGAAGCCCAAGTGGAAATCAATCGCGGCAACTCCGCCGCCGCAATCGATGAATGCTTGGACGCAATCGCCGTCTTGCTCCGCGTAATCGACGTGCTTGAGGGACGGCAGAAGCTCGGCAAGCCGGAGAAAGGAGCTACGGAATGAGTACGCTCGCGGAAGACTTGGCCGAAGCACCAGGCGAGAAGATGATTCGCATTGAAGTCGCGCCCGTCTTGCCATGCTCGCGCATCATCGGCGGGCTTTCAATCGACAGCCGCATTTGCAACCGCGAAGCCGTGCGCGATCAACTTCACGCCCTAGTGGAAGAAATGCTCGACAAGATTTATCCACCGGCGCCGCGCGAGGCCGCCGAGGAAATCATCATCAACGAAATTCGGAAAGGAAAGTTGAGGCTATGCAAGTAGAGCTAGGCGACCGCATTACCATCGACGACATCGAGATGACGTGTTTCGAGAAGCGCGAGAATTTCAGCGGCGTGACCTACACGTTCGTCTATTTCCAATGCGGCGAGCTGCGCGAGGTGCGCTTCTCGCCCGGAGAACTTGACGCGCTTAAAGCGAACAAGGACACGAGGCAAGCGCCACGCGTGGAAACGCCCCAGGACATTTCCATGCCGACATGCCCGAAAAAATGCCCAAGAATGAAGGAGTCGTCATCATCTTGCGAATACTACCAAGACGGAAAATGCCACGGAATCGTCTATCCGACATACCCGCCGCAGTATGCCGACTGCGTGTTTCTGAAAAGGAGCAACGCATGAAGCCCAAGCAATACGCCGAGGTCCGCGTCTGCGAAGTCTGTCGACGCCCGTACCGCTCCGACAGGCATGGCGCCACCGCGCTCCGCTGCCCCACGTGTGCCGAGAAACTCGCGCCGCAAGACGAGACGCCCGAACCCTGGGGCGACACCGCCGAATGCGAGGTGTGCGGAGCCGTATTCTCGTTCGCAAGAACGCGCGGCCGCGCCAAACTCTGCCCGGAATGCCGCGCGATCTCTCTGGAGATAACGCGCCGTGACGCACAAGCGCGCTGGCGGGCCAGGCAGCGCAAGGCTACGGCATGATGGCGAAGTATTCGTCGCCCTGCTTCGCCGTCGCGAGGCCCATGTAATGGTCATGCACCATTTCCTTTGAGTTGCCCGCGAGGCCGGCCGTCTTCTCCGGCTCGTTGATTGAAGCCACATGATAGGTGATGAAGGAATGGCGGCCCGTGTTCTTCGGGAACGGGATTCCAGCCTCCTTCATCATCTTGTGCATCCGCTCACGCAGCTTCGCGACATTGCGCCCGCGAATGGTCTTGTCGGCCTCGGCCCATTCAAGCCATGCCTTCGCGTTCGGCATCAGCCGAAATACGCGCGGCACAATCCCTTGCAGGTGTCCTTTCGGTTTGGCGATGCGGATTGTTTCGTCCTCAAGCATGATGGCCTTGTCATCCATCGCCACGCGCTGGATTTCGCAAGCGCGCATTCCGCAGAAGAAAGACATCGCCGCGTATGCGGTCATGGCCTTGTCGCCGTCCTGCTTGAGAAGATCGAATAGCCGCCGCACATCCTCGACGGGGGAATAGGTAGGCTCCTCGTACTCGAGAATGATTTTGTCAACGTCCGCGAGCGGGCTCGTGTCGATCATCTTTTTCTTCACGCACCACGAAAGAAAACTCTTGATATAGTCAGAGGTCTTGCTTTGCGTAGTCTTGGAGACGGGGACAAGGCTTGTCTTGCCATCTTCCTTCTGCTCTTTCTTGAGGCCGGAGATGTAGGACACGAAGTCCTCGGGGTCGATACTGCCGGCATTCACCTCCGCGCCGACGTGCTGGACCCACGGCAGGACGCGCGCCTTAATGCTCTTAATGTGTTCGACCTGGCGCTCGTCGAACGATCCGACATACGCGCGGTAAGCCTCGCCGAGCGTCACTTTCGCCACGACCGGGCACGCTTTGCCATCGATGAACATCATGGCCATTTTCGTGAGGCTCATCTTAAGGCCGGCGGACTCCATCATCTCGTAGGCGTTCTTCGCGTCGTAGATTTCCTCGCGCGTCAACATGATTGTCGCATCGCCGACCGCGGCGTATTTCTTGTAGAAGTCGTTGATTTTTTCCTTGATGCCCGCTTCGGAGCAGCTTGTGAAGCGGACCTTCTGCCCGCCCGCGACAACGCCGAGGTAGCATTCCCAGAGATCCATCGGCTTGCCGTTGATGTTGCGGCGATTCTTTACGATTGTCGCCAGAGCTTCCTTCTTGCTCTTCATTTTATGCCTCCAAACAGAGGCGAAAACGGGCGAAATCTTTCTTTCCCTTCCTCGTGCTACTTTTCGCATATCCTTGTTGCCGTGTATTTTAAATCCTTTTGTAAGATGGTAGGGGCAGAGGGACTTGAACCCACGACCCGCTGATTAAGAGTCAGCTGCTCTAGCCAACTGAGCTATGCCCCCAAAAAATGGAGCGAGCTAAGGGATTCGAACCCTCGACAACCACCTTGGCAAGGTGGCACTCTA
>JAEEGL012977820.1_pt1 | contig 27962 bp, 20 predicted proteins | sample 9134231 | NCBI WGS metagenome assembly JAEEGL01 (sample SAMN16246548, study PRJNA631951) | gut metagenome | biome: gut microbiome; feature: rumen; material: fiber-attached | host: Bos | place: Iran: Karaj | collected 2018-10
GCCGCCGCATCGTTTCTGTGAACGCTGGTAAGGGAGCCCTTTAGAATAAGCGCATAGATAAGTCCCACCAAAAGACCTATGACCACAGAGATGATGACCATCCTGAGCCAGTTGGGATCTGCCTTTGCCGCAGCAGAGGCTGCCGTAAGGACTGTAAAGTTTTGTATGTATAAAAGCATATTCATGATAAGCCCCACCTCCTAAAGGAAAAAGTGAAAAGCAGCCTGGATCGCAAAAGCAGCTGCTGCAACTATTCCTGCAGTTCTGAACATATAACCCCAGAAAAGACTCTTGTCCATGGGAAGATCTCCCACAAATTTACCGGTCTGTCCGTTCATGGCAAAAGTAAATTTCTGCTGGTTCCAGGTGATGTTCAAAAGCCAGACGGGGTAAAGAGCATAACTTGCCTCGGAGTTATAGAGCCTGATGGCACTGTTTACGACATCCACATCGTCATAGCCCGTAACTGTCTTAAGGAACTCCTCCTCGGTGGAGTGTTTGACTCTGTAGTTTGCACGCTCCGCACTTGTAGCTGCATCCACGTCGTATTTGTCGGCATAGTATCCCGCAAGATAGCCTGTGCTGAAGGGAACCGCTTCCTTGAAACTAAAGGGTTCAAGGGATTCCATAAGCTTGTCGTCCATCTTGGAAGACCCGTCAACGGGAACTTTGTCAAATGCGATCTTACCGGTCCTGATAACACTGAAATGATCGGTACGTTCGTACTCGTAGTCGGAATCCTCCCACTTGTCTTCCTTGGTGGCTTCGTATCTGATATTGGCGTTAACATCCGCGTCAAACAGCCAGAAGGGGACGTAAATGCCCTTGATCTCGTCTATGTGATTTCCGTCCTTAAAACTTCTGGGAAGAAGCTTTTTGCCGGAGAAGTGCTTCTTAAACTTTTCTTTGGCAGCTTCTTTGTCCAGTTTGAAAGGAATGACGTAATCCGGCTTCAGCATACCGGAAACCTGCTCGGAGATAACCACCGGCTTGTCGCAGTAAGGACACTTGGTCACTGCGGTATTGGCATCCGCCACTATCTGTCCGCCGCAGTCCCTGCAGGTGTAACTCTTCATTCCTGCAGTCTCGCCGTTCTCCCATTCAGAACCCGCCTCGGTATCCCACTTAAATTCGTCGGTCCCTTCGTTCTTTATCTCTTCATCGTATTTCTTTATGAAATCCATATCGAACTCAGTATCGCAGAAAGGGCACTTAAGCTTCTGTGCTCCCGAGTCAAAGGCTATGGCCCCGCCGCAGCGCGGGCACTTATATTCCTGTAATCCCATAAGATCCTCCGAAAAAGCTTTTTATCCTCCGCACTCATAAAACAGGGAGGTGCGTTCGCACCTCCCTCTTATATCCTACTTGCGAAGATCGTTCTCGTCAAATACGTCGCCGCATTCAGGGCAGAACTTGGGAGGATTTGCGGGATCCTCAGGAGTCCATCCGCACTTATCGCATCTGTAAAGAGGCTGTCCGGAAGGTCTCTTTGCACCACAGTTCTGGCAGAAGTTACCCTGGTTGATGGTTCCGCAGGAGCAGGTCCATCCGGGAGTTCCCGCAGGAGACTGCTGAGCCTGCTGCTGTCCCATTGCAAATAAGCTCTGAGCGTTGATACCGCCTGCATTCTGTGCCATACCCATTCCCATGAATCCGGTCATGGCTCCTGCGGTGTTGCTTGCAGCGGCCTTCATTGCATCGGCCTGAGCACCCACAAGAGTCGCACCTGCCATGGAAGGATCGCGGAGCATTGCGGTGCGCTGTGCCTGCTTGATCATCTCCGCATCTTCCTCGGGAAGGGTTACGGAGCCAAGGGCTACGCTTACGACCTTAAGACCCCTGAGCTCACCCCACTTTGCGGAAAGAGCTTCGTTCATAGCGTTCTCAAGGTCTGTGTTGTGAGATATGATCTGGTTGGGTCTTAACTCAAGATCCGACAGTTTAGCCAGTGCAGGCTGAAGTGCGCTGATAAACTCGGTTCTCAGTGTATTGTCAAGTTCATCTCTTGTGTACTTGGATTCTACGTTGCCGCATACGTTGGTGTAGAAAAGAAGGGGATCTGCGATGCGATAAGAGAACACACCGGAGCATCTCAAAGCCACGTCAACGTCGAGGCCGATCTTGGAATCAACAACTCTGAAGGGCACGGGATTGGGTGTGCCGAACTTGTTGTCGATAAGTTCCTTGGTGTTGAAATAGTAAACTCTCTGATCCTTGCCGGTATCTCCGCCGTAAGCAAATCTCTTGCCGATGGTCTTGAAGGTGGCAAGGATGCTGTCTCCAAGCTTGCCGCTGAAGATACTGGGTTCGGTGGAAGCATCGTAAGTAAATTCGCCGGGCTCTGCGCAGACTTCAACGACCTTGCCCTGCTCCACGATAATCATGCACTGTCCGTCGGCTACCGCGATACCTGAGCCGCTTGAAATAATATTGTCATTACCGTATTTATTGGAGGAACGTCCGCCCACACGCTTAACGCCCTTTGTAACCATAACATCCTTAGGCATTGCCTCGCAGTAGAAAAACTCTTTCCACTGATCCGCAAGTGTACCGCCGACTGCCCCCAATGCTGCTTGAATAAGTCCCATTTTGTAATTCTCCTTTCAGTTTTAGGTGCGCTCCCTCACAAACGCACATTAATATTTTATAGATTATTGCCTTTCAATTCAATACCCAATTCATAAAAAGAAACTTAAATTATCTGTTTATTTTTTTGACGTATCCGACGAATTCTTTCAATGGTACCGGTGCCGAGAAGTATGCGCCTTCGGCGATCTCGGTCTCGGTATCCTCAAGGATCTTAATGTCTTCCTTGCTGTCGACTCCCACGATGACAACTCCCACATCTATGGAAGCAAAGGCGGAAATAAGTGCCTTGGCAGCTCTTCCGGAACTGTCTCCCTTAATGGCCTCTCTTAAGAATTCCATGGAGATTATCTCGCAGTCAAAAGGAATGGTCATGATACCGCTTATGGTAGAATATCCCTTGCCGAAATCCGCTTCCTCTATGTAGAATCCCCTGCTCCGAAGTTCGGTCAGGACTCTTATGATGGCCGCCCTGTTTTCTTTTTCACCGCAGACACGAACTACAAAATGAAGCTTTTCCGGTTTGATATCGTATTCTGCCAGTAGTCCGGTCAGCACATCCGTAAGACCGGGGTCCATAATATTCTTTTTATCAAGCTCCACGGAGATATAGCCGTTAAAGATATCCGATCCCTTAAGGCGTTCCAGGGTCTCCGCCGCCGCTCTCCAGATATATCTGTTAAGTTCCGCCACAATACCGCTTTCGTTGAAAAGATCCATGAACCTGTCCTGATAAAGTTTTCCGAGCTTGGGATGGTTCCACTGGACCCAGGCCTTGGCGCCCACAACTTTCTTTTCCCTGAAATTCATGTGGGGCTGAAGTTCTATCTCGAATTCCCTGTTTTCAATGGCGTGAGGAGCATCGGCCAAAAGAGTCTCCCTGATCTTCTGCTCTTCCTTTAAGTCTCTGGAAAATTCAACAACGGAGAAGCCTTCGTTCTTCTTGCTGTTTACAAAGGCCGCCAGGGCATTCTCACAGTATTCTTCAAAAGAAAGATCCTCGTTCATGACCACGAAACCGTAGCGAAGATTAACATCAATGGTCCTGTCATCACCGATATTCACGGGAACTGTGCTCATTTCTGAAACAACCGTATCCACTTCGTCAAAGGGCAAAAGCAGGATAAACTTGCTCTCTGCGTTGCGGCCATAGGTCATCCTGAAACGCTTCCTGTAATCCGAAAGCCTGCCTGCAATGTCCCTTAACACCGTATCTCCGGCTTTGGTGCCGTAAAGACGGTTTATGTCCTTAAAGTTGTTTATTCCGCAGATCATCAGGGCAAAGCAGACTTCACTGCCGTGGTTGTCCACCATGTTCTGGGCATACTCCATGAATCCCGCCCGGTTATAGGCTCCCGTAAGGGGATCCGTGGTGGCGTTCTGGTGCTCCTTCAAGATCTCCTTTTCAGAATCCGTAACATCATGAAATACATAAGCAGAAAGCACGTATTTGCCTTTTTTGTCAAATACCTTTCTGGAAAATACGGTGTAGGTCTTGTCGCCCTTCTCCAAAACCGTCCTCTCGTCTTCGGAGATATCCAGTTCGTCGGACATTTCTTTTTCCTTACCGGAAACGGGATGTCCCAGTATCGCTTCGGCTCTTGCATCGCTGTTTAAAAGGTTCCCGGCATTGTCATAAAGCACCACCGTATCGAAGACCACGGCGGACATATAGCCCTGAACACCCCGCAATAACATGATGGGAGAAAACTTGAACACAGCCAGATAAAGAACGAAACCCGCCAGTCCGAAGAAGGCCGATGAATAGTCGTAGGTTGCACTCTCGTTAAGAAGGAAAAAACCGTTTGGCATGGCCATAAGAAACAGGATCGCAAGAACGGTCAGATACTTGATGGCATAGCACTTGGCGGAATCAACGATCTTTTTGATGAGGAAGCTTGCGATCGTAGAGATCTCAAAGATGCAGACTAAGCAATGGAACCAAAAGAAGAACTTGGGTTTAAGTACCGCGATCTCACCGATAACGGAATTCCTGTAGCCGATCTCAAAAGCGATCTCGTTGATGGGACCTGTAAGGATCACGGCAGAATCAAGCATGAGAACTGCGATGGAAAACATTCTGAGGCCGAAATTGAGTTTCTTGGATCCGCAGAATTCCACCACGAAAACAAGCATGAAATAGAAAGCCCAAAGGATACAGATATACTGAAGACAGCAGGCCAGGGCCATTATATCCCTGTCCTTGGAGAGATAGTTCACGGAATAAGTAACGAACACCAGGCCGCACACGATGGATGTGCGTCCCAGGAGTCGTCCCTGATATGATCTTTCGCGATAACTCGCGACAACGGAAAACAGCAGCGATACAGTTACTATAACAAACCCGAGAAGTCCAAGATATGCAGTCATCCCGTGTCCCCTTCCAAAAAAGTCTAGATGGCCCAAAGGGCTAAAGGTTATTGTATTAACACGGAATTAACGAATAAATAAACGGCCTCATTTCGCACACGGGTGCGAGGGGGATTCGAAGGTCTCAGCGGGCTGGCGCAAAGCTTTTGCGTACAAAAAAGAGAGAACCGGTCGGTTCTCTCTTTTTAGTAGCGAGAGGGGGATTCGAACCCTCGACACTGCGGGTATGAACCGCATGCTCTAGCCAACTGAGCTATCTCGCCGTAATATATGGGGCCTATAGGGCTCGAACCTATGACCCTCTGCTTGTAAGGCAGATGCTCTCCCAGCTGAGCTAAGACCCCATGATATTTTCATATTCTGTTGTCCGAAAGCACTGACTGCGCAATCGACTTTCCTATTGTACATAAAGGGTTGTTGGTTGTCAAGGCATTTTTTTAATATCTTGCATTCATATTTCCCTTGTTTTAGAATAATCCATAGATGTATTGAAATCGGGTAATCAGGGGGTATATATGAATAACACAGCTTCTAAGATCAGCGAAAACACCTCAAAGGTCATTGTGGGCAAGTCCGAACTCATCGACCTTCTTCTTGCGGCTCTTGCGGCCGGCGGTCATGTTCTTCTTGAAGATGTTCCGGGAACCGGCAAGACAATGCTTGCCCGCACTCTCGCAAAATCCATGGATCTTTCCTTTAATCGCATACAGTTCACTCCGGACCTGCTTCCAAGCGACGTCACGGGGCTTAATTTCTTCGATCGTTCCGAAAACAGATTTGTCTTCCGTAACGGTCCGGTATTTACCAATATCCTGCTGGCGGATGAAATAAACCGTGCCACACCCAGGACCCAGTCGGCCCTTCTTGAATGCATGGCGGAATCCCAGGTCACCGTTGACGGCGAGACCAGAAAACTTCCGGATCCTTTCATGGTCATCGCTACCCAGAACCCCGTAGAGACTCTCGGATGTTTCCCCTTACCCGAGGCACAGCTGGACCGTTTCCTCATGAAGCTCTCCATGGGCCCCCTCTCGGAATCCGAGGAAAAAGAAATGCTTGACCGTCATCTAAACGGTGAACCCATCGGAACCGTGTCTTCTGTGGCAACTCCCGAGGACATAAAGAAGCTCCGTGAAGATTGCGGCAAGGTCTATGTTCACGAAGAACTCAAGGATTATATCCTCCGTATCGTGCGCCGCACAAGAAGCGCTTCACCGGAGGGTACCCTGTCCTTAAAGACAGGAGTCAGCCCCCGCGGTACCCTGGCTCTGTTGTATGCTTCCAGAGGCTATGCCCTCGTTAAAGGACGGGACTATGTGGTACCCGAAGACATTAAGGCCGTGGCTGTGTTTGTTTTGGCCCACAGATGCCTCTCCGAGATTATCGAGGATGATCGCAAGCAGCAGTTTATCCGGGGTATCCTTGCATCCGAACCTGTTCCCACAGAAGACTGGAGCAGACCATGATCATATTGTTCATAATTCCGGCGCTGATCCTTCTTTTTCTCTGGATCAGATTCTACGGAAGGATCTGCGGATATAAGTTCTCCGCCGAGATCTCTTTTTCCGACGATCATATTTATGCAGGAAGCGAAACCACACTTTCGGAGATCGTGGAAAACAGAAAATCCTTCCCCATCCACGCGGTTACCATCAGATTTCTCATTCCCAGAGGGATCGAATTCATAGATGCGGAGAACACATCCTTCAGCGATCACACCTATAAAAAGGATGTATTTTCCATGGCAGGGATGGAGTCCATCCGTCGAAACTATCGTGTCCTTGGTGTAAAGCGGGGTTTTTACAGAGTCACCGAACCCGAAGCCAGGTTCCGCTCTCTTTTAAACCTTCATGTATACGGCAAGGATTTTGAGGAATCCGGCGACGCTGTTCTTGGCAGTATCCGTGTATATGCCGCAAACCGTGATGTTTCCGATATCATGAAACCGGTGGATGCGATTTTAGGCTCCTTGGAGACCATCCGCGGTATCTACGAAGATCCCTTTGCTTTTGCTTCCATTCGCGAATACACTCCCACAGATCCCTTAAAGTCCGTTAACTGGAAAGCCAGTGCAAAAACCGGTGAGCTCATGGTAAACACCTTCTTTTCCACCGCTTCACCAACTGCTGAGGTTTACCTCGATGTAACGGAGACCGACCGTGACGGCGAAAAGGATCTTACGGAAGAAAGCATTGCCCTTGCGGCCTCTGTTGTGAGGGTCCTTGTAAAGCACGGACTTAAAGTTGTTTTTGCCGTCAATGCCTCGACCGATGATAAAGGCTTTACCGTATTTACCGAGACCACCGGCCGGAAAGTGCTTAAAGATATCGAAGAGTTCCTCACATCAGACTTTTCAAACCTTAAAAAGACCGCCTATGAGGAACTGATAAACACTGAAGATATTTCCAAAGAAACCCCGGGGATCACCCTTTATATATCCAAAAACATCAGAGACATCGAAGGATTCAACTGTCCGAAAGGAGACAGGGATGGCGGAAAGATCTGCGTTACCCCTTACAGACAGGGCAGCGGTATTTCGCGAAAGATCCACGTTCTTTCCTGAATACCTGCACTCCTGCCTGATACTGGCACCCTGGAGTGCCGCTTTTTATACGCTTTTTGAAAACAGAAGGGATAATCTTATCATCCCTCTTTTCTTTGTGTCCCTGTTTTTCGTGGCGCCCCTTTCTTTGCTCCTTCGCACGGCGGCCATGAAGGCTAAGTCCCTTTGGATCTATTTGGGTGCAGGGGCGGTTTCCCTCCCCCTTCTGGCCCTCACCTACCTTACCCTTAACCGGATCGCTCCGGAAGGAGCCATAAAATATGTGGGCACCTTCATACATTTTGTGATCTTCTGTTTTCTTTTTATCGATTACTTTATGTTGCGGACGGATGAAAACCGCCGGAGAAAAGCCTATCTGGAAAACGACCGAAGTTTCTTTGCGGAGGATCGTCCCTCCAAAACTCCGGGGATTCCGGGACTGGTCCTTTATCTCCTTGTTTACTGCGACGGTCTTCTCTTTGAAAGCCCCCGTACCTCGGACCTGGGGCTCTGGGGCTGCATCGCATACCTTTTTGTACTGATCGTTTACATTTACCTTAGATCCGGCAATGAGTACCTTAGGGAAAACCGGGAACTGAAAAGAGTGCCGGTCCGCCGCATCCAAAAGATCGGTTCCCTGTTCCTTGTTTCGGTCTGCATCGGTATCCTGTTCCTGTGCCTGATCCCTTTGTTCACCTCCGGGCTTAGGCGCTACACAAACGTCAGGAACTGGGAAGTCGAGGGTATAAACCTGGAAAAAGAAACAAAACCGGAAGAGATCATTGAACAGCATCAGCCCGAGGCCATGCCCATGCCGGACTTAAGCGAGCTTGCGGAATATGAGCCAAATCCCGTTCTTGATGCCATTTACAGGATACTCACCGTGATCCTTGTGGTGATCGTCAGTGTACTTTGTCTGGTGGGTGCCGTATTGGGCATCCGGGGACTTTTCCTTCACTTTAAGGAAGATCCCGGCGAAAACGGAGACATAATCACCTCCATAGATACAGAAGACAGTATCCTGAAACTTAAAAAAGAGCGTCGCAGGGTATACCGCGACCGCTCGGAAAAAGAACGGATCCGCCGGAAATATCGTGAGATCATCCGTAAAGCCACAAAAGAAAAGCCTGTCGTTTCCCATACTCCGACTGAGATCGAGGCCTTTGCGGGCCTGTCGGAGGATGATGAAATGAAGGCTTTCCATAAAGTCTATGAAGATGCAAGATACGGGAAATAGACTACTTTTCTGCTCTATAAGCTTCCACCCCTGCTTTGAGGCGCGAAAGACCGTCCCTCAGCACACTTCTCGGGCAGGCGTAGTTTATCCGCAGGAATCCTTCCCCGCCGGGGCCGTAGGAACTTCCCTTTGAGATATAGAGTCCCGTTCTATTTCTGATAAAGTCAGCAAGGGCATCGCTGTTGTCAGTAAGGCTCCTTACATCAAGCCAGTATAGATAAGTTGCATGTCCCTGAACTGCCGAAAGCTCCGGCAGTTCTTTTTGTATGAAGGAGTCGATCTCCTTCTTGTTTTCGTAAAGATATTCGCGAAGAGCGTTGAGCCAGTCCCTTCCCTTTGTAAAGGCTGCGATGGTGCCCTGCATGGCAAAGGCATTGGGTTCGGCCACTTCGTCGGTGTTAAGGGCTCTCCAAATCTTATGTCTTAATAATGGATCCGGTATCATCACCGCTGCACTGTGAAGTCCCGCCATGTTGAAGGCCTTGGTGGCTGAAATGCAGGTGATGCTTATATCCCTGCAGGTATCGGAAACCGAAGCAAAGGGCGTATATTCAAAGCCCGGATCCGTAATATCACAGTGGATCTCGTCGGAAAGCACGGTAACCCCGTACTTTTTGCAAAGTTCTCCCACCCTCTTAAGGGTTTCTTTGTCCCAGATCGTTCCCGAAGGGTTCTGGGGATTGCAAAGGAGCATGAGACTTACCTGAGGGTCCGAGAGTTTCTTTTCCAGGTTTTCAAAGTCCATCTCATAGGAGCCGTTCTTAAGGATCAGGGGGCATTCCACGGGAACACGGCCGTTATTCAGGATGCAGTTATAGAAGATATTGTACACGGGAGTTTGGATCAGTACCTTCTCCGCAGGGGAAGTGATCTTCCGCACGGTAGTTGAAATGGCAGGGATCACGCCTGTAGTGAATATGAGCCAGTCAGGATCCATCTCAAAGGAGTGGTATTCCTTCCACCAGTTCACATAGGCTCTGTTCCATTCTTCCGGCACATAGGTATAACCGAAGATCCCATGCTCTGCCCTTTTTGAGAGGGCTTCAATGATCTCGGGCGCGGTCTTAAAATCCATATCCGCCACCCACATGGGAAGCTCGTTGTCCGCAACCTCCCACTTTTCGGAAAAAGAAGATCTTCTGTCATTTATAACGTCAAAATCATATTTTGCCATGATAGCCCCTTTTAAACATACCCCTGTAGTTCTTACAGGGGTATGAAATGTTTTTGTTATGTAAACCAATTACTCTTTGCAGATTATTTTGGTCTTTGTTACATCCACCTTATCCTTCTCAAGGATCAGTTCTCCGATGCTCTCGGCCTTGATGGTGCCGCCGGAAGGATTTAACACACTGTCGATCTTGGTAGTGATGTCCGCTTCCACTGTGGAGTATTCAAAAGCAAGGGTGGTGTTGATGAGCTTACAGTTCTTCATCACCAGGTTGTCGATGTAGCACATGCCCTGAAGGCTCTCAACGGTACAGTTGATGAGGGTCAGGTTCTTTGCGTTCCATCCAAGATACTCTCCGCAGATATAGGAGTCGTAGATGGTAACGTTCTCGGAATTCCAGAAGCTGTCCTTGGAAAGGAGCTTTGAATTTCTCACTTCAACGTTCTTTGCTCCGTCGAAGCTGTAGTTTCCGTAAAGATGAAGGCCGTTGACCTTAACATTCTCATCGCCCATGGCAAAATAGTTGCCTTTAGCCACTACATTATCCATCTCGATGTTCTTACAGTTCCAAAGGGTTTCTTCCGCATTGGAAAAAGAAACATTCTTGATCTTTATCCCGTCACAGCGTCTGAACTCCTTGGGTGCCTCGATAAGGCAGTCCTCTAAGGAAATGTTGTTTGTGTACCAGATACCTGCTCTGGCCATTTCAAAGAAGGTGGTGTCTTTTACCTTTATGTCTTTTGAATACCAAAGAGGATACTTCCATTTAAAGCTGCTGCCGTATACCTCGATGTTGCTGCTCTCTTTAAGAGGTGATTCTCCATCAGTAAAGATGGTATCGTATATTACCAGATCCTGTCCGTGAAACAGTGCTCTCTCTCCCGTTAAAAATTCCTGTCTGATCTCTTTCTTGCTCATAAACATTCCTTTCCACACGCCGTCATCCGCATTATTCTTTTCTTATTTGTGCCATGCAATCATAACATAGATTGTGCACAATTAATATTAAATATTTATTAAATCTGCGGGATTCTTTTTATTTCAGCAGATATGCGGTGGCACCGTGGGCCGGGAGCTTCACACGGATCTCTTCTTCAAATTCGATCTCCCTTTTGCTCCAAAGCTCCAATGCCTTTACGGGCATGTAAACTTCCAGTTCCGACAACGGGATCCTGATCTCGGACTCTGCTTCTCCCGCATTGAATACGGCGGCATAAAGTCCTCCTTCACAGTTTTCCGCAACCCAAAGGATGGTCTCACCGGTCTCATCTTTCTTTCTGAATACCTGATGGGCGTGACGGGAATTCTTATGCATCCGCATTATCTCTTCGCCTGTCACCAGACCTGTGGTAAATTCATCAAAGCCCGGCATATCACCTCCTATGAAAAGAGGGGATCTCATGATGCACCAAAGGGTCATCATGGTTATCTGCTCGTCCTTTGTAAAGTTGGTGCGGTTCTTTTTGTCGTAGACCTGACGGATGGGACCGATAGGCAGCATGTCCGCATCGGGATAATGGCCTGCTCCCGCGTGGATGCTCCATTTCTCCGCACGCTCGAACATGGCATAAAGCAGCTTCCAGTCATCCCAGAAATCATCGGTTATGCGCCACATGTTGGCTGTATCCTTGTAAGTTTGGGCATACTCAAGCAAAGCAGGTCCCGGCGAAAGGGAAAGGACCATATCCCTGCCGCATTCCTGCAAAGCCGTGGAAAGCATGATAAGTTCTTTTTCTTCTCTCGGAAGTTCACGGGCTATATCATCGCACTTGATAAAGTCTACGCCCCAGGAAGCATAGAGTTTAAATACGGAATCATAATATGCTTTGCCGGCATCATTATCTTCAACACCGTACATATCGGGGTTCCAGTAGCATATGCTGTTAAACCTTGCCGCATCGCGCGCGGTCTTATCGGTACCAAGCACCGGAGTATTCTTTGACACGGCCTGTCTCGGGATCCCTCTCATGATGTGGATACCAAATTTAAGGCCCAGAGAATGAACATAATCCGCCAGAGGTTTAAAGCCCTTGCCACCTTCAGAGGAAGGGAATCTTCCGGGAGCAGGGATAAGCCTGCCGTATTCATCCATGCAAAGATCCGCAAATCTCCTGTATTCGTGGCTTACGGCCCCGGGCTCGTACCACTGTATATCCACAACCACGTACTCCCAGCCGTAGTCCTTAAGATTTTCCGCCATAAACTTTGCATTGGCGCGCACCTGTTTTTCGGTGACCGCCGCTCCGAAGCAATCCCAGCTGTTCCAGCCGCAGGGTGCTGTTACGGGTTTAAACATATAAAATACCTGTGGCAGGCATGGTGCACACCGTTAACGTGCCTGCGGCGTCAACGGAGAAGTCTGAAAACCTGTTTCAAACTTACTGAACTCGAGTCGATTTTTATTCAAAACCAATGTCATTTTTGCAAAGACAACAACATTATAGTAGTTTTTTTGAAATATGTCCAAGAGTTGACGGAAAAATACGAAAAAATGCATAGAAATTTAGAAAAATCTCTTTTCTTTTGGTATAAATGTAATATAATGATATATGTGGATTACATAACATTTTAACCAATCGACCACAATAAAACACAGGAGACTTTGTAAAATGGAGAAAAAGAAAACAAACAAGATCAGAAACGGTATCCAGACAAAAGTACTGGTTCTGATCAACGCCGGAATGATCGTTCTCGGATTGATCCTTTTATCGGTATCCACGGGACGATTCAAGAGAGAGATGAATCTCACCTTCAGTAACTACATTCTCGCCCAGGCCGACATGGCAGGTACGAACCTTGAAAACTCCGTTCAGCACGGAGCCGATGCTGCCGACGTAAACACCACTACTTTCCTTCTTAAGGATATCAAGGTTAACGGAACGGCTTCTTCTTACGCATACCTGGTTTCAAGCGATGCTACAATGTTATGGCACCCCACAGAGAGCAAGATCGGTGCTCCCGTAGAAAACTCCGTAGTTAAAGGTCTGGTATCTCAGATCGCCAGCGGAACCCTTACAAAATACAGTGATATCATCGAGTATGAATACAAGGGCGCCATCAAGTACGCAGGCTACTACATCGACAAGGCACAGTCCTTTATCCTGGTTGTTACCGCCGACAAGAACGACCTGTTCTCCGCAGTAAACAACACCGTTAATACACTTATCATCGTAAGTATCCTGGCTCTGGCAGTCCTTAACGTATTGGGTGTATTCTTCGTTGTTACCCTTATCACAAGACCTCTTTCCAAGCTTACCAACGTTGTCAACAATGTATCCGATCTGGATCTTACCATCGACAACTACGGCGAACTTCTTAACAAGACCGATGAGATCGGTGTCATGGCAAGAGCCGTTGACAAGATGCGTCTTTCCCTTGAAGAAGCCGTTAAGGATATCGCAGATCAGTCCAATGTTCTTAAGGAAGCAGCTTCCACTCTTAACGAAGCCGCAAACAACATGAGTGAAACCTCCTCCGAAGTTGACAGAGCCGTTTCCGAGATCGCAGACGGTGCTTCTTCCCAGGCTGATGAAACCCAGAAAGCAACCGAGAACGTTGTTACCATCGGTGTCATGATCGAAGCTACCAACGATGCGGTTGGTGAACTCGGTAAGGCTGCAGACTCCATGGCTTCTGCAGAAAAGAACGCACAGACCATTCTTAAGGATCTCGATGAGATCAGTGCACAGACTGCCAACGTAATCGACAAGATCGCCGAGCAGACAGCAAAGACCAACGAATCCGCATCCAAGATTCAGGAAGTTACCGCCATCATCTCAAGTCTGGCAAGCCAGACCAACCTTCTTTCCCTCAACGCTTCCATCGAAGCAGCCCGTGCAGGTGAAGCAGGTCGCGGATTTGCGGTTGTTGCCGAAGAGATCGGAAAACTTGCGGATCAGTCCAATGAATCCGCTAAACAGATCGATGATATCGTTAAGCAGCTCATTGCCGACTCCGACGAAGCCGTTGCTTCCATGGATGAGGTTAAGGCAGCAAGCGAGAAACAGACCGAAGGCATCAAGAAGACCGGCGATGCATTCGAACTTATCTCCGAAGGTATCAATACTTCCAATGCAAGCATAGAGAAGATCGTTGATAAGATGAAGGAAATGGACGGCGCCCGCGTAAGCGTTGTAGATACCGTTCAGAACCTTACCGCCATTGCTCAGGAGAATGCGGCAAGTACCGAAGAATCCTCCGCAAGCGTTACCAACATCAACAACATCGCCGCAAACATCGGCGACGATTCCGCAAGACTCAACTCCATCGCTGCTACCCTTGGAGATACCGTTGCGAAATTCAAATACTAAGATCTCAGATTTGTTCAAAAGCCCCTGCAGCGATGCAGGGGCTTTTCTTTATGCTTTATTATACTTATACAACCAAACTGCCATGAAGTGAGTCATACCCTGAGACTTGGTGGGCTTACTGATTCAGATCTCTCCTTCTTCTTCTCACTCTGTTTATATGTCTCACAAAATCCCCGCTCTTTATGAGTTCCGCAAGGATATACTGCTCAAGATTAGATACGCTGGAGGAATAAAAGCCTGTTTTTTCCTTGAAGGTCTGTTCAAGGCTTTCGGGGATCACCATGTAAGCCGCTCTGATATAAGGGCCGACGGTCTTTGTAAAGGTATTGACGTAGATCACCCGACCGTTTTTATCGAGGGAAAAGAGGGTCTCTTCGGGCTTACGGCTGGGAGTGAATTCCGACTCGAAATCGTCCTCTATGATAAGACCATTCTTTTGCACGCTCCATTTAAGATATTCAGCCTTTTTGGCTGCAGAGGCCGTAACACCCGTGGGAAAGCTTCTGTAGGGAGTGATGTGAAGTACATCCGCCTTTGAATTCCAAAGCATTTCACTTTTGATACCGTCGCTGCCCAGATCCAGAAGTTCCAGTTTAACCTGTTCTGCGCCGTAAATAGCCGCTATTTTCTGGTAGGAAGGATTTTCTGCGCCGTAGATCCTTTCACGCCCCAGAGCCTTGATTATGAGGCCGTAAAGGTACTCCGCTCCCGCTCCCACTATGATACGCTCAGCCGGCACATGAATGTCCCTGTAGGCCGCAAGATAGGATGATATGGCTTCCCGCAGGGCAAAACAACCGTATCCTTCGGATCTCTCCGTCAAAAGATCTCCGTAATCCGTAAGGACCCTTCTTGCGGTCTTTGCGTAAAGATTATAGGATATGCCCTCATCCTCGGAATGTCCGGCTTCGCCGGTCTTAATGGCCGCAAATGATTGCGAGATCCCGTTTGCCCGGTAGAGCCCCGACGTACCAAAAGTTCCGGGTGACACGCCGGGTGTTGCAGGCGCCGTACGAGCCTTATCCGGTCGGGCCGAAAAGCCTTCATTCTCTTTGTAACTGACAAAATATCCGCTCTTCTCCCGCGATACTATATATCCCTCTTCAAAAAGAAGCTCATAGGCATGCTCCACGGTGATGACGCTTACACCGTAATTTTCCGCCGTTACACGCTTGGATGGCAGTTTTTCCCCGTATTTAATGGCTTCGGATAGGATCTTTGCTTTAAGATCCGAATAGATCTTTAAATATCTGGTCATATAAAATTCTCCGTTTCTGGTAGTTTTTATATTACCACTTCAGTGATATGTTTGTATACAACAAAAAGCAAGATCCTCCGGGTTTTGCTTGTGTACAAAGGAGAAAAAACATGAGCACAACAGAAAAGAACAGCAGAGAAACCCTTAAGAAGATAGCCTATGCGGGAGTCATGGCAGCTCTTTGCTACGTAGGCTATGCAGTGTTCCCCGCCATTTCCGCCACCGGAACCAAGATCCATGTGGGCAATGCCTTTGTGGTACTGGGAGCCCTGTTACTGGGCGGTGTATACGGAGGTCTGGCAGGAGCCGTGGGACTGTCCCTTGCAGATATCCTGGGAGGTTATGCCCAGTCCGCACCCCGCACCTTTATCTGCAAACTGGTCATCGGTCTTATCGTAGGTCTTGTAGCCCACAAGATCGCCACTATCTCAAAGAACCACAAGCACCCTTATCTCATAAAGTGGTCCATTATATCCGCTGTTGCGGGACTTGGTTTTAACTGTGTATTTGAGCCTTCACTCAAATGGGTATGGTTCACGCTCATAACCCCCAATGCAGACAAGGCCGCTTCCGCAATCAAAGCTTTGATTGCGGTGACCACTTATGCAACCCTCATCAATGCAGTGATCAACTCCGTTATCGGCGTTATCGCTTACCTTGCATTAAGACCCGTACTCTTTAAGACCGGACTCCTTGGAGAGCTTAATATCAAGAGTTTTAAAGAATCAAAGGAAGCCAGGGCAACAAGCAAATCAGGCGCTACTGTCTGAGGCTTTTGCGATCACAACAAAATCCAATAAAAAAAGCGGCCCTTGGGCCGCTTTTCTTTGTGTCTGTATCAGTTTTCCGGATCAAAAGTTCTTTACTCTTCTACAGCTGGTGTCTTACCACCTTGTATTCATTGTCCTCGGAATAGTAGGGGCATTGGAATCTGGAGTCCGCCATAAGTCTGCCGTAGTCGTCCTCATCCATGTTCACCATGCACTCGTAGCAGTCATATTCCTCGTCATAAACATAGTTTGAACAGGTGTCGCAGTTTCCGTAATTTGCTGCCATGATCTATCCTTTCGTCGGTGTTTCCAAATTATATTAAGCAATATCTTCCATCTGTGCAGTGTAGAGATGATAATAATCACCCTTCTTTGCCATGAGTTCTTCATGGGTGCCGCACTCCGTGATGCCGCCGTCCGAAATATACATGATCTTATCACAGTTTCGGATGGTGGAAAGTCTGTGGGCAATGATAAAGGAGGTACGCCCTTCAAGCATGGCATTTAAGCCCTGCTGCAGTGCTTTTTCCGTCTGAACATCGATACTGGAGGTTGCTTCGTCAAGTACCAGGATGGCAGGATCCGAAAGAAGGGTTCTCGCAAAGGATATAAGCTGTTTCTGACCCTGGCTTAACAGGGATCCTCTTTCTTTTACCTCAGTTGCATAACCGTCCTGCATGTTTTCGATGAAGGAATCGGCACATACGGTCTTGGAGGCAGCCCTTATCTCATCAAGAGTGGCATCCAGCTTGCCGTAACGGATATTGTCCTCAATGGTTCCCGAGAAGATAAAGCTGTCCTGGAGCATGATACCCATCTGGGATCTGAGGGACTTAAGTGTTACCTTGGATATATCCTTGCCGTCTATCAGCACTCTTCCGCTGTCCACGTTGTAGAATCTGGATACCAGGTTCACTATGGTGGATTTGCCGGCTCCCGTGGGGCCTACCAGTGCTATGCTCTCACCGGGCTTGACCCTGAAGGATACATTGTGAAGGATCTCCTTGCCGGGTTCGTAACTGAAGTTAACGTTCTCGAATACAACCTCACCTTTGATGGGAGGCATTTCGGTGGCGCCTTCGCAGTCATCTACGGTAACGGGCTCGCTCATGGTCTCGAATATACGCTCAAGATAAGCCATGTTGTTGATAAAGCCGTTAAAGATGTTACCCAGGTTCATTATGGGCTGCCAGAAACGTGCCGCATAACTGGAGATTGCGATAATGGTACCCAGGGATTTGTTTCCCGCACCGAATACTATAAGCCCGCAGATAAAGATGGAGGCACGGACCAGTACGGAAATGGTATCGATACCGGGCCATACCATACTGGAATAAGAAACCGCCGTCATCCAGGTCTTTTTGCAGTCTGCGGAGAGTTTTGCAAATATACCTGCATTTTCATCTTCCCTTGCAAAGATCTGTGTGATCCTGGCACCTACGATGTTCTCCTGAAGGTATGCATTGAGGTTTGAGTTCTTGTTGGAAACGGCTCTCCAGGCCTGACGCTGCTTGTTCTTTATCCAGAACATGAAGACCATAAGGACAGGCACGCCGCAAAGCACCACAAGGGCCAGCTGCACATCGGTGATGAACATGAATACCACGATAAATATCAGGTTCATGATCTCAAGCACCACATTAATAAGTCCGTTTGAAAGCATATCGGACACGGAATTTACGTAGTTTACCACACGTATCAGGATCTTGCCGTGAGGTCTGTCATCGTAGTACTGGAAGGGAAGCTTCTGCAGGTGGGCAAACAGGTCTTTTCTGATATCATAAATGATATTCTGGCTCACGTTGACCATGGTCTTTGACCTGATGGTGGCGAAGATCACCGTCAGTACATATATAGCCACAAGGATGATGACAAGTATGGTAAGCTGCTTCATGTCCTTGTTGGGAACCGCTTCGTCCAGCACTTTTCTCGTGATGGTGGGTGAAGCAAGGCTGGTAATGCCCGCTATGGCACTGAAGATCATGGCAAAGACCATGTATTTTAAGTACTTCTTGATATATGCTCCCGCCAAAAGAAGGTGTCGCAGGTCAAAATTGTCTTCGTAGGCTTCGTCTTCTCTGTAGGTGTTCTTTTGCTTGAGTTCTTTAACTTTTTTATCAGCCATCAGTTCTCACCTCCCATCTGAAGTTTAACAAGCTCCGCGTAATAGCCGCCCTTGGCGATAAGTTCTTCGTGGGTGCCGCTTTCGGTGATACGACCGTCCTGAAGCACCAGGATCTTATCCGCAAACTTGGTGGTGGATATACGCTGGGCGATGATGATCTTTGTACACTTGAAATCCAGTTCCCGTAAGGAGTGCTGGATCTCTTTCTCCGTCTCCATATCCACGGCGGAGGTGGTATCGTCCAGGATAAGGATTGAAGGTTCGATGGCAAGGGCTCTTGCCAGGGAAATGCGCTGCTTCTGTCCGCCGGAAAGACCCACGCCGCGCTCGCCCACGATGGTGTCGTAGCCTTCGGGCATCTTCTGAACAAAATCATTGGCGGATGCGTAACGCGCAAACTTAACCACACGCTCCGGTGTAAGATGAGTCACACCGTAAGCGATATTTCCTTCGATGGTGTCGGAATAAAGAAGCACGTCCTGTGTTGCAAGACCGATATTCTTGCGCAGTTCGTGAAGCTTATAGTTCTTAACATTGACTCCGTCCACCAGCACTTCGCCCTCTGTGGGCTCGTAAAATCTGGGGATCAGATGTATAAGGCTTGTCTTTCCGCAGCCCGTTTCACCCATAATTGCAACGGTCTCACCGGGATTTGCGGTAAAAGAAACATCCCTGAGGACCGGAAGCTTACCGTCGGAATACATAAAGGATACATTTTTAAATTCGATCTTTCCTTCGAAAGGACCGGGATGCGATACCGCATCGGGGCTGTCCACGATCTCGGGCTCCGAGAAATAGATCTCCATGACCTTGGCGGAAGAAGCGGAAAACCTCTGGAATTCGTTCATGATACCGCCCAGCTGTCTCATGGGGTTGGCAATGGCCCAGATCAGTCCGGAGAAAGCAACATACTCACCCATGGTAAGCTGATCATTGATAAGGAAGATACCGCCCACAAACAAAAGCACTACCGCAAGAAGGTTTGCGCAGCTTTCAATGTAAGGATAGTACTTGATCCATGTCCGCTGGGTGACCTTGTTGGTATCCCTGAAGTCCTGGTTTGCATGATCGAATTTCTCAATCTCGTAGTCTTCCCTTGCAAAGGCCTTGACCACGCGGTTACCGGAGATATTCTCCTGGGCGTAGGTGTTCATGCCCGCAAGCTTCTCACGAAGGGCTTTATGCCTGGGTGCGACCTCTGTACGGAACTTGATGATTATGATAAAAATGAAAGGTGAAAAGATCATGACGGAAAGAGCCAGCTTCCAGTTCATGATAAACAGATACACCGCAGTAGCCAGGTACAAAGAAAGGGATTCAACGATCATTCTTGATACCCAAGCCACCATGTGTCTTACCGCATCAAGGTCACCGGTCACTCTTGTCATAAGGTCACCGGTCCTGTAGGTGGAATAAAACTTCATATCCTGACGCTGAATCTTGTCATAAAGGAAATTTCTGACACGATACAGGGTCTTCTGTGAGGTATACTCATAGGCCATACAGTCAAGATATACTATGATGACTCTTGCCACGGTAAAAGAAACCATCATGATGATCAGCTTAAAAAACAGATCCCTGTGGTTTGCAAGATTCGCTCTGGCCTCGTCCCCCGTAAGGAACATATCGACTATCTGAGATGAAAAATAAGGAACCGTTAGCTGCATGATATTATACACAACGGTTCCCAGAATGGCCGTAACGAAGAGACCTCTGCATCCTTTCATGTTGGACCAGAGCCATTGAAGCTTCGTCATCGGAAAACTATTATTCTCTTTTGACATTTCTTCTCCTTTTACACGTCAAAGATACTTTCCCCAAAGTATCTATTCGAAAAAACGAAGGTCAGTTCCCGGAGTTGGGAACGATGTTTACCCACATGGCGGGTCTCACTCCGTCATGGCTTTCTCCGGTGTCGTGACCGTTCTCACGGATCTCACCGGTAGTATTAACATCCTTGGCCTTGGTAAGAACTTCCGGATTGGTCCTAAGCCACCACCATGCTCCGCCGATGCAGGTCTCGGGATATTTATCCTGATATTTCAATAACTTGTAGTTTTCTTCGGTAAGAAACCATACACCCTTGGAGGCCGCATAGGAGGTAGCCTTGGCGTAGGGTTCATCTCCCCAAAGATCCGGATCGTCGGGAAGATATTTTTTTACCTCAAAATCGCTGAGAAGGAAAACCCTGTCTTTGGTTCCCGGGATCTCTATCTCGGGAATGGGAAGAGTATCATCGGAAGGATCTTCCGTAGCAGCACGTTCCGCCTTGATCTCTGCGATCCTTGCTTCCCTGTAGGCCTCGGGTTCTGTTCCCGGCACATCGGATTCAAGGATCTTGCCCTGCTCCTCAGGGGTAAATGCATCCTTGTAAAAGTCGTTGTTCAAAAACTTACGGACAGAGGAATTCTCCCAATCGGATTCACCGAAGCCCTTGTTAAAGGGCACGCAGTCAAGAACGTATCTGCTCACCACAAGACTTTTGGTCCCGTCGTTAAAAAGAACGATCCATTCTATGGGTTCGGCACCGTTGTCGGGATTGCCGTCCTGTTCGTAACTACCCAGCATAAGAGTGGGAAGTCCCTCGGGAACTTCAGGCTCTTCCGGCAGATCCAGTGAAACGGAAAGGGATGTTCCCGTTGAAGTCTTGGAAGTGCTGTCAACGGAAGCCGAAGCCTCCGGTTCGTTTTTAACATCGGATGCAGCCTTTTTGCCGCAGCCGACCATCAATACAGTGCCTGCCAGGATAAGAGCAAGCCCTATCTTTTTATAGTTCATAATATATCTCCGAATCTATTTCAGTTTAGCATGAGTGCATTTTTATTCAAGCCCAAGAGGGATTTAAATTTACACAATTTTTCTTTGCCTTTTGGGGGTAATTTGCGTAAAATATTCTTAAATCGGTTATCCGCGAAGCAGGATCACTCCCACTGCCACCAGGATGCCGAGTACGGCTCCCGCCAGTACCTGCAGGGGCGTATGTCCGATAAACTCCTTGAGTTTTTCTTCGTCGGACAGATTTTCATCGCTCATGCGCTGAAAGCTTTCAAGCATTTTGTTCAGCACCTGAGCCTGATTGCCTGTTTCCCTGCGGACACCCATGGCATCATACATGGCAATAAAAGCCACTATGGCGCAAATGGCAAATTCGAAACTGCCAAGCCCGTAACTTATGGCGGCAGCTGTGGCCATGGCGCATACCGTAGCCGAATGGGAACTTGGCATACCGCCCGCTCCCACCAGTCGTTCCGCCCTGAAGCTCTTACTGATGCAGGCATAAAGAACGGTCTTGATGATCTGAGCCAGCGCCCAGCCGGCAGCCGCGCAGACTAAAACCGTATTATTCCAAAGACTTAACAAAAAATCCATATATTACCTCTGATATAGTTAAACAGACACTCCTCATACTACCACAGAAGGAAAGTATCTGCAAATCCATTTTAAGGTGACAGAATATGTATCAAACCAAGAAGATCGCAGTTTTTATCTCGCATATCTACGGCCCCTATCAGCGCCTTTTATACGAAGGAATAAAGAGCAAAGCCAGGGAATACGGCTACTCTCTTGAGGTCTATACCACCAATGACGGCGAAGACCTGGGTGAGTACGGTCTTGGGGAAGAGACGGTTTTAAAAGTGGCCGACTTTAACAGCCTTGCAGGTGCGGTCTTTGCGAGCGATACCTACACGGACACTGCCTTAAAAGAAAAGATCGGTGTCCTTCTTGACGGCAAAAAGGATTTTCCCGTGGTCGAAGTCACAAACCACGGAACCGAAAGGCTCCACGTGGCTTTGGACAACAATTCACCCATCGGAGCCATCACAGACTACATCATAGAGAAAAAGGGCTTTAAAGATATCTGCTTCTTAAGCGACTTAAAGCACCCTTTCTTTTCCGATATCAGGGAAAAAATCTTCCTTGAGTCCCTTAAAAAGCACGACATACCGGTAACCGAAAATACTGTATTTACTACGGATGAGACCAAAGATTCCTACAGGGAAGCCGTTTCCGCATTTCTTGGCGACGGCAGGCAAAAGGCCATCGTATGCTACAACGACGACACTGCTTTAAACCTTATAGAGGCCGCTCTTTCCATGGGCAAGCGCATTCCGGAGGATTTCCTCATTTCCGGCTGTGACGATCTTGAACAGGGCAGATACTTAAACCCTGCCCTCACCACGGTTTCTTTCCCCTTAACGGAAGTGGGATCCGAAGCCATGGCCCTGCTTTTTAAGTTAATTAACAAAGAGCCTGCGACATCCGCCACTGTCACTGCGAAACCCATCTACAGGGAATCCACCTGTGACAAAGCAACCGATATCCCCAATCTTTTCGATTATATCCGCAAGGCAAACTCCTATTCCTCGGATCTTGAGATGGCTATGCTTGCCTCCGTAAAGACTTCTACCGCCCTGTCTCACGCATCGGATGTGGAGACGGGGTGCGACCTCATATATGACTACATCACCGCTTCGGGAGTGTGCAAGGAATTCTATCTTTGCCTCTATGAGGACTGGGACCATATTTCCGATCCCTTCCCCCTGGGCGAAGAAACCGACGAAACCAAAGAATCAGCCAACGAATCCCTTATCCTTAAGCTGGCGGTCAAGGACGGACGTCGCCTGCCGGAGTGCAGTTTTTTGCGCAAATCCCTGCTGCCGGAATATATCTGCGTACACTCGGATTCAGACTACGTGGTCACGCCGCTTTTCTTCGGTACCAAAGCCTTTGGCTATGTGGCCATGTCCTTCTCCGATGATTTCTATCCTTTTAAGCTGGTACAGTGGATCTCGGACATCGCTCAGTTTTTGCAGAATCTTTGCGAAATGAAACGCTCGGGAATACTTTCCGAGCGTCTTGAAAGAGTCTATTTTACGGATTCTTTGACGGGGCTTTACAACCGCGACGGTTTTGAATCCAAATATAAAAGATTTCTGGAACTTGTTCCCGGGGATACCAAATACATGTCTGCCCTGGTATTTGACCTTGATTCCCTCAAAGCCATCAACGATACTTTCGGTCACGAAGCCGGGGATTTTGCCATAAAGAGTCTGGGCCGCGCCATCTCCTCGGCCATTTCCGAGACGGACCTTGCCGAGCGCTACGGAGGGGATGAGTTCTTCGTGCTTCTTTGTCACGATGATCCAAGATACCCCGACGAGTTTGAAAAACAGACCTGCAGATATCTCGAAAATCACAATGCCCTGAATCAGAAAACCTATAATATATCCGCTAGTTTCGGCCATGTGACCGTGCCCTTCAAAAAGCCCGTTTCCCTTGATGATATCCGTGCTCTCTTTACCGAAGCCGACAAAGAGATGTACGAATATAAGAAAGCAAAGAAAGCCTCTCTTAATTGATCAGGTGCGCTGCATGTTCTTTCTGAATTCTCCGGGCGAAACACCGCATTCAGCCTTGAAGGTCTTCATGAAGTGCTTTTCGTTGTCGTAGCCCACAGCCTTGCTGATCTCGATTATCTTCATATCGGTCTCCGTAAGGAGCTTCTTCGCTTCCTTGATACGGATGGCTTTGAGGTAATTCACGAAATTGGTACCTGTATATTGCTTGAACAGGAAACTCAACATGGAATAATTCATGGAGATATAGTTTGATACCACCGCCATGTTAAGGTCCTTCATATAATTCTTCTCAACATATTCCACAGCGGCCTGCAGTTTCTTTTTACCTGCGGAATCATCGCTGATACTGATATTTTCCTTAAGTTCCATGATCCAGCCCATAAGGCTTTCCCTGTATTCCTCAAGGTCTCCGAAGGAGAGTATGTTTCTTAAGGCGGTAAGTTTTTCTTCCGCTTCCCTTGTAATGGCGTTCTTGTAGATCTTTACCACGTTGTCGGCAAAATCCTGTATCGCCTCATTGAAACGGTCGTATTCAAGATTTCCCCGTTCCGTTTCCGCAAAGAGCTTGCCCCACTGTTCATCCAGCTCATCGGCACGTCTTGTGCCCACAAGCTGAAGGCGCTGAAGTGCCGAGGCTTCGTCGGTAAGCTTCAATGCCTGCTCCTTTAAGGCTTCGGGAACGTTCTTTATATCCTCTGCGCTTCGTATGGTCTTTTTACAGGTAAAAGCAACCTTACGCCTTAAAAGGGCTTCATTGTAAGCGGTCCTTAATTCCTTAAGGCTTTCATGAAGGTCCGATATTCCCACGCTCTGACCGAAGAGTTCTCCCGCTTCAAAGGGTGCTGCAATACTCTCACTGACCACCGCCACGCAGGCGCCGTTTACGTTGTTAAAGACGATGGCTCCTTCGGACTCTCTGATATCCTCCGCAGGGCATACAAAGACCCTGTAGCTGTCCTCTATAAAGAACTTGCCGTACCTGTCGGCGATCTCCTCTTCCCTGCCTTCTGGGAGGGTGGGACGTTCAAAGAGCTGTCTTATCTCCTTGATGCCGAAATCCTTGTCCTTTTCGATGATCTCGTTCTTTCCCTCGATCTCACTGTTTAACTTGCCAAGGACATCGGCTATGCGTTCTCTTTCAACGGGTTTGAGTATATATTCCCGCACTCCGCTCCGAAGCATCTCCACGGCATAGGAAAAATCATCGTAACCGCTGACAGCCACGATAAGAGGCGGATCCGTAAGTTCCCTGGTCTTTTTGACCAGTTCTATACCGTCCATCTTGGGCATGCGGATATCCGTAAACATCACGTCGATATGCTGTTCCTTTAAGATCTCCCAGGCAACTTCGCCGTTTGGGCACTCAAGGATCATCTCAACCGGCACGCCGCTTCTTTGCACCATGGTACGGATGCCCTGTCTTATGAGTTTTTCGTCTTCAACTATCAGTAAGCTTTTCATAAAACTCCCCTGTGATCAGATCACTTTCTTTGAAACACGCTTTACCGGTATCTTGATGGCCACCTTGGTATAAAGTCCCGGTTTTGAATAGACCGTAAGACCGTACTGCTTGCCAAAGGCCATTTGTATCCTGTCATGCACATTCTTTAGGCCGATACCGTTACCACGGCCGCCGTCGATCTCCGCCACGCCTTCGATCCTTGCGATCAAAGCTGCAAGTTCTTCTTCCGACATGCCTCGACCGGAATCGGAAACCTCGACGATACAGACATCATCCTCGGTCCAGGCCTTGATATAGACCGTACTCTCCACACCCAGGGGTTCGATGCCGTGAAGGATGGCATTCTCCACCAAAGGCTGCAGGGACATCTTGGGGATCTCGTTGATCTTTATGTCCTCGGGAACCTTGATACCAAGATGTATGGGATAATCATACCTTAAGTTTATTAAGGAAATGTAATCCTGTATATAATCAAGCTCATCTCCCACGGACACATTGCCGGAAACCCGCCTCATGCTGTATCGAAGCAGTTTTCCCAGGGAGGTGATGGCATCGGAGATAGCGTATTTCTCGTCGATCTCCGCCATCATCTTGATGGATTCAAGTACATTGTATATGAAATGGGCATTGATCTGATTCTGAAGGGCTCTTATCTCAGAGTTCTTGACCAGTATCTCACGGTCTATGTTCTCCTGCATGAGGCGCTGGATCCGGTCCAGCATGTCGTTAAGGCTCTTGCCCAGGACTCCCATTTCATCGTCGGAGCATTCCTCGATACGGACGCTTAAGTTGCCGTGCTTTACCTCGGACATACCCGAAAGGATCACATAGAACTGTCTCAGCATCCGCTTTACGATCCGGTCGATGATCAATGCCAAAAGCACCAGCACTATCACCATGACACCCACGAAAAAGTTTCTTGAATCGTTGACCCGCCTTATACCTGCGGAAATATCAAGGACGCCTATGAGGGTCCCTCCCAGTTTTTTATTGTAGAGGGTTGAGACAACCAGTTTCTTTTTCCCGAAGATATGATATTCCGCCATATCCACGTGGTTTACGAATTTACCGGTTTCCCTGAGTTTTGCAATGATCTCCTCCGAATAGTCCTTAACGTTGGATCCGAAATATGCCTTGCCATCATCGGTCACAAAGCAGCCGAATTCCGAATCCTCATCCTCGTAAAGTGCGGGGAAAAGCGTCTCCATGGTAACCGCAGCTTCGATCTTTCCGACCTCACCGATACGGTAGTCGGTGATGGGAGTTATGAGTCCCGCAAGAGTCTCCTTGTGGCTTGTGATAAGAGCGGAAAAAGCGGTGTCCCTGTAGCCAAAATACCAGCCCTGGGCCCCTTCGCCCGCCCATTCCATGTTATTCATCCTGGTACTGTTGTATAAAACAGGCATTACCTCAAAGATATCGTCGGAGGCAGCATAGATCCTGACACTGTACAAAAGTGGGTTGTTGCTTACAAGACGGTCAAGGTTCTTGATGTCGTTTTCCTTGAATTTAACGATCTCAGGGAGAGTAAGCTCTCTTCCCTTTGCGGCGGCGTTAAGTATCTCCCCCATCTCCTCGTCCGCCAGAAAGAACTGAGTGGACATATTGATGGAATCGATGCAGGTAGAGATCTGGTCAGCATTTCTCTCCTGCTTGTGTTCCATGTAATTTATGCTTTCATTTATGACGTTCTGTTCCTGTTCATAAAAAAGCACGCCCGCCAGCACAGCCATGGTCAGTGCTATGGTAATGACCATGACTATGGTGAACTTGATATTCAGTTTCATTCCCCTGCCGGGGCCTGCCTTTTTCTTCATAGCCGTCAGTCTTCTTTAAGTCTTGCTTTGTTTTCTTTCATCTGTCTGGTACGCTCCGCCATGACCCTGTCATAGCCCGCGGCCTTACGGTCTTCTTTGTACTTTTCAAGGATACGGTCAAACTCTTCCTCGCTGTCCGAAAGCAGAAGTTCCTTTAAGGCTTCGCTCCAGAGTCTGTCGCACTTTGTAAATATTCCCGCCAGTTCCGGGTCCTTGGGAACCATGACCTCGTACTGTCCCAGGTATTTTGTGTAAGGGTAGGTCCATTCCTCCAGCTGCTTCATGGGTTCCTTAAGTTCCGGTCTCCACTTAAGCTGCATCACGTTGTTCTGAAGCATCCAGTAGGTGTCGTCGGCGCCGTACTTTTGGTTGTATTCTTCCCTGTCCGAATTAAGGATCTCTTCCACCTCGGGGATCAGCTTTATCTCCCCGTTCTCCTCAGTGTAGGTAACCCCCAGAACTCCGAGATAGATAAGTTTCTGTCCGTACTCGCTCATGAGGTATGAAAGAAACTTAATGGCCCTGTCGGGATGCTCACAGTTTTTTGAAATAAGAGTGATGGTCCAGCCGGGTATACCGTTGGAAGGAAGTACAGGATCTTCGCCCCTTGAGTTTTTGGGACCGTCAACTGCGATATAGATGCTGTCGGGATTCTTCTCATAAAGGAGCTTCTCCTGATCCGCCAGATCCGTACGCTGGTAGAGCATGCAAAAATACCTGCCCTCTGCGATCTTCTCGCTCATCTGAGTCCTGGTGTCCACAAAGATGTCCGGGCTTAAATATCCTTCTTCGGACAGTTTTCTGAAGAGCTTAAGCCACCGTATATACTCTTCGTCCGTGTATCGGTCGTAATACTCTCCGTTCTTTTCATAGGGGACCGCAAGGAAGTTCTGGAGATACTGGTCAAAAGAAACACAGCCGTTTTCCGTAAACACATGTGACCCTATGGGTATA
>JAEEGL015706747.1_pt1 | contig 27960 bp, 21 predicted proteins | sample 9134231 | NCBI WGS metagenome assembly JAEEGL01 (sample SAMN16246548, study PRJNA631951) | gut metagenome | biome: gut microbiome; feature: rumen; material: fiber-attached | host: Bos | place: Iran: Karaj | collected 2018-10
CTTATAATACCGCGGTTACGGGTGAGGATGAAAACGATCAGGTCCGACTCCCCCGTTACGCTTGTTTTGATAACGATACCGTCAATATTGAATTTTTCCATCAGTCCAGACCGAAGTTGCGAATCAGCCCCTCGCGGTTGCGCCAATCCTCTTTTACCTTGACCCAGCAGTGCAGGTTGACCTTGATCTGAAAGAACTTTTCAAGCTCGATACGCGCGCCGGTGGAAACCTTTTTGAGCATCGCGCCGTTTTTGCCGATGATGATGCCCTTGTGGTTCTCTTTTTCACAGTAGATGGTGGCGTCGATATCAAGAATATCCGCGTCTTCGCGCTCTCTGAATGTTTCGATACCCACGGCCACGCCGTGCGGAATCTCGTCGTCCAGATAGATGAGCAGCTTTTCACGGATGTATTCCGCCGCCAGCGCCTTTTCCGGCTGGTCGGTAAGCGTATCGTCGGCAAAGAAATGCTCGCAGGGAACGCTCAGCTTTTTGAGCTCTTCCAGAAGCTCGTCCATACCGTCGCCGTCCCGCGCGCTGACGGGAACGATGGCGGCGAATCCATACAGGGCGGCAAACTGCGCGATACGCGCGAGAAGCAGAGATTTATCTTCCACCGTGTCGATCTTATTGATCGCGAGCACGGCGGGGATCTGCTCTTTCTGAATTTTTTTGATCAGCGTGCGTTCCGCGTCGCGGATCTCGCCGGTGGGTTCGGTAACCAGCAAGCAGGCGTCCACGTCGTGCAGACCTGCGGAAACGGCCTTCACCATTTTTTCGCCGAGCTTTGTCTGCGGCTTATGGTAGCCGGGGGTATCGGTGAACACCAGCTGCGTTTCATTCTGCGTGAGCACCCCCAGAATACGGGTGCGGGTGGTCTGTGGCTTCGGGGAGACGATGGCTACCTTCTCGCCCAGCAGCCGGTTGAGTATGGAGGACTTGCCCACGTTCGGGCAGCCAACAATCGCGATGAACGCGCTTTTCGGGTCCTGCTTCATCGTTTATTCCTCGTCCATATAATAGCTGGCGTTGCGCTTGAGGCCGAGCTGCGTTAAAACCTCTTCTTCTTTTTCGCGCATACGCACCGCCTCGAGGCCGCCGTTTACGTGGTCGTACCCCAAAAGGTGCAGCATGGAATGCACCGCAAGGAAAGCGATCTCACGCTCCAGCGAGTGGCCGTATTCATCGGCCTGCTCCATCGCCTTCTGTACGGAGATCACGATATCGCCCAGCACATAGGCGCCGGTTTCGGGGTTCACGTCGTAAACGCCGTTCTCACCCAGCGGGAACGAGAGCACGTCGGTCTCTTTATCGAGATCGCGATACGTTTTATTGAGTTCTCTGATCATCTCGTTATCCACAAAGCGGACGCTGATCTCAGCCGAGCCGCTGAACTTTTCCATACGCAGCACGGCAACGCAGCTGCGGCGCACCAGCAGCCGGACCCTGGACGGGATCTTCACCGTGCGCTGATCGTCGGAAATGATCACTTTGATTTTATCTGTCATAGCCTGAAGCCTTCTTTCAAGCAAATTTTCTGATTGCGTATTCTACCACAAAAAAATATTGAATACAAGAGGATAAACGTTAATTTTTTTGGTGATTCACCGTTTTTTCCGATTTTTCGTAAGCTTTGATGATATCCTGCACCAGCTTGTGCCGCACAACGTCTTTTTCGGTGAAGCGCACGGTTTTGATATCTTCGATGTTTTTCAGGATGCGGATCGCCTCTTTCAGGCCGGATTTCTTGCCGTCCGGCAGGTCGATCTGCGTAATATCGCCGGTGACCACGATCTTGGAGCGGAAGCCCAGACGGGTAAGGAACATCTTCATCTGCTCGGGGGTAGTGTTCTGCGCTTCGTCCAAGATGATAAAGCTGTCGTCCAGCGTACGGCCGCGCATATAGGCAAGGGGCGCCACCTCAATGCTGCCCTTCTCCTGATATTTCTGGAAATTATCGGGCCCCAGCATTTCAAACAGCGCGTCGTACAGCGGGCGCAGGTAGGGATCCACCTTCTGCTGCAGGTCGCCGGGCAGAAAACCCAGCTTCTCCCCTGCTTCCACCGCCGGGCGCGTAAGGATGATGCGGCTCACCTCTTTGGCGCGAAAGGCCTTTACCGCCATCGCCACGGCGAGATACGTTTTGCCGGTACCCGCAGGGCCCACGCCGAACACGATGGTGTTGTTGTTGATATCGTCAACATAGTTTTTCTGGCCCAGCGTTTTCGGCTTGACCGGCTTGCCGCTCATCGTGATGCAGATGCAATCCGAAGAGATCGCGGGGAGCTTATCTTCGTTGCCCTCGTTCACCAGCGAGATGCAGTAACGCACGTTCTGCTCGTTCAGTTCCTCGCCCTTGTTGATGAGCATCAGAAGCCCTTCCAGCGCCTTTGCGCCGCAGCTCACCTTCTCAGGCTCGCCGGAGATCTTGATGGTGGAGCCGCGGTTCACGATGCGCACCCCGTATTCGTTTTCGATCAGACGCACGTTTTCATCGAAGCTGCCGAACAGCCCCACGGCATCTTCCATTCGTTCGATATTGATGATTTGTTCGTACATATATGTTTCTCCTGTTAAAGGTTGAGTGCGTTGATCACGCCGCCGTACAGCCCGGCGGGGTCGTTCATGAAAGCGTCGGCAATGGCGTTGGCCTGAATGCTGTCCGCCGCGTAGAGAAGGGTTTGCATCATCACGGTATCCTGCTCTTTTACGGTGAGCTGCACGTGGTAGCCTTTTTCGAGGCGGATGATCTGCGCATCCGCGCCCCGGGCCGCCCGTTCTTTTGCCAGCAGCGACATGGCGCACGCCACAGCCGTTTTGCGCACGTCCTTCGGCAGATCCGTATCGAGCCGATCCGCGATATCACGGCCCGCCTCAGTGAGCGTGAAATACTCGTCCTCTTCCCGCTTTTCGCTGACGATGAGGCCTGCCTCCAGCAAAGCGCTCAGCGCATCGTTCACCTCGAAGAAATTGGCGAGGGACGTGGTCTGCAGCACCTCGTTGAGGCCCGATTTTGAAAACGGCGCGTCAAGGCTCTTCAGAATATAGCAGAGAAGCACGCGGATATCGCCCTTGGTGCGCATGCCGCCCAACACGATACCGCCGGTCAATGCGTCGTAATGTTCCATAAAATCACCCGTTTCAGTTGATCCTTAAAAAGTCGTACGGCGGAACCTGGATATTGCCGATGTTCGCCGAATAATTATTATAGTTCACAAGCACGATACTGCCGTTTTCATAGGTGGTGCCGAAAACGCCCTCGCTGATCTTTTCGTGCCCCACGATGCGCTTGGAGGAAAGATCGCCGAGCTGCTCCGATGCCTTCACGCAGAATTCGGATATCTCGGAATAATTGAGTTCGTAAAACAGCGGCGACTGCCCGCTGAACACCCATCTCACGTACGGCGCGGCGCCGTATTCCACGCATTTGAGCAGCTCCAGAATATACAGCGAATTCGTATTCGCCGCGCTGCCGGAATACACCAGCGTGCCGTGCATCACCGCCGGCAGAAACGGAACCGCCTGATACGCCGCCGATTCGGAGAACGCCGGGGTAAAGGAAAGCTCCGTGATCACGTCGGCATAATTGAGGGCGCCGAACCCGGCGCTGCGCAGCAGGAGCCTGTTCTGCGAAGAAAGGGCTTTCAGATTCTCGTTGACCGTCTGCCTGAGGGCGGAAGCGTCGTCCCCGCGGCCGATATCGGCATACCCTACGCCTGCGTCGTTCACCGCGTACCCGGCAACGCCCAGCCGCTTCGTGCGGTTCAGAAGGCGCAGCGTGTTGGAATCCACCGTATCGGCAGAGGCAAGATACCGGGTTTTGCCCGCGGAAGAGATATAGGGAGAAAGCGGGTTATCGATAAAGCGATTCTGTTTCTCCCCTGCCAGATCCGTTGCCGCGCCGAAAGAGGAACCGGCGGCAAGCAGGTTCACCGCGGCGTACACGTCAAAATTCTGTGCCGCCGCGTAATCGCAGAGGTCAGAGAGGTCCTTTTTGCCGCCGGCGCTGCGCAGCGAGGAATATCCGCCCGCCTGATACAGGCCGCCGGAGAGCGCCCCTTCCAGGATCAGATTCAGTTCGGTGACGCCTTTGGCCTTCAGTACGCCGGCGAGATCCTCCGCCTGCGCGTACCGGGTAACGGCGCCGTTGCCGGTGACGCTGACCACGAAGGCAGCGTTCATGGGATAGCTGTTTTCGGGCCGTGTTTCCTTTGAGAGCAGGCCGCTGCGGATCAGGGTCTCACGGCAGGCCGCCGCAAGAGAAACGGGATTACCGCCCGTTTCGCGCACAAAACGGTAAGAAATATCGATAATGCCGGTATAGGGCGCGGCATAGGCATAGGTATGCGCCTCGGTTTTCGACGGGGTAACGGAAAACTCCGGATATACCGTGCTCAGGTCGTCGGCATTCGAGCCTGCACGGATCGCCCTGATGCTCGCTATGGCGTCCCCGGAGCGGATCACGCCGACGAAAGCGGCATTTTTGCTGCTGACGCCGAAGAACCCTGCGGAGGCGGGGGCGTAGTTCAGCCCCTTCCCGTCGGAAAACAGCCGGAACGTGAGGTTTGCGGTGGAGGCGTCGTAGCTGTCGGTATACATCAGCGCGCCGCAGCCGTCCGGCACCAGAAGGAAATCGTGGGTATAAGCGGTACTGTCCGCCGGTACGGCTTCAGCCGGTTCGCCTTCCTCTTCCGATTCTTCCTCCACGTCATCCGGCTCCTGTACATCAACGGACTGCGCAGGAGCTTCGGTTGAGACCGCGCCGAAATACGGCAGTACCGAGAGCGTTTCAAGCACAAAGCCCTCGGAAACGAACAGATCGGAGCAATCGACGCGCACGTTCAGAGCGCCGTCCGCAAGCGTATATTCCACGGCGACGCGCAGATACAGATCCCCTTCGGAGAGCATGGCCTCGTCCTTATCCAGAATGGCGCGGGAATCAGACATACGGTATTCCACCCGCAGACCGTTTTCGGTTTTCTGCATGTCAAACGCGCCGAAAGAAACGCTGTGATCCTGCGTGTTCAGATAGCAGCGCCCTTTTTCGGACACCAGCGCGGCACTCAGCACGGACGCAGCGGTATTCCCGGCGAACGGAAGCGCGCTCCACAGGCGGCCGCTATCGGTATCCCGTACGCACACGGCGCCGGTACCGGGCTGGTATAAAAGCGCGAGGCCGTCTGCGGACGTAACCGCAGAAAGCTGCCCCGCGTCGGCGCGGTGCACGGCGGGATCAACTTCGACCGCGCCGCGGATCTCGCTGCCCACGGTAAATGAAGATACATCGGCAGTCCGCCCTGCGCATCCGCAGGACAGAAGCAAAACAAGACATATGAAGATGCAGCTTAGGGTTCTGAAACGCGATCTCATTCTTGCCCTCCGATGATATACTTAGTTATGATACCACAGTTTTTCCGGAATAGCAAGTAATACGGTTTTATTTATATTAAAAAAAGCGCCGTTTCGGGCGCTTTTTCTGTATTTACCTTTCTTCCCGGAAATAGGAAGTACCGAGGCTCGCGGGAGGCATGTTCTCGCGCTTGTTGCGGATACTGATGAAGATCAGCACCGCCACGGTGACCACGTAAGGCATCATCTTGATGATCTCTTTCATCGGCGCGGAAAGGCCGGGGATATATACGCAGAGAATATACAGGGCGCCGAAGATGAACGAGCAAAGGATACTGTTCTTCGGTTTCCACAGCGCGAAGATAACGATCGCTATGGCAAGCCAGCCCTTATCGCCGAAGCCGCCGTTCGTCCAGCCGCCGCCGGTGGAATCCATAACGAAATACAGTCCGCCGAGGCCCGCGATCATACCGCCGATCAGCGTGGCAAGGTATTTATACGCGGTAACGTTGACGCCCGCGGCGTCCGCGGTGGCCGGGGACTCGCCCACCGCCCGGAGGGAAAGGCCCACTCTTGTTTTATTGAGGATGCGCGACGCAAGCAACGCGATAATCACGGCAAGGTACGCCAGAAAACCGTAAGAGAAAAACAGCGTGCCGATCACCGGGATCTTGGAAAGGAACGGGATCGTTGTTCTGTATGCGGCGCTGGTGGTGGCAAGATAGATGGAACCCGTTTCGCCGAAGAATTTCAGCAGCGAGCCGCCGAAGAAATTGCCCACGCCCACGCCGAAGATGGTAAGCGAAAGGCCCGTAACGTTCTGGTTCGCACGCAGGGTTACCGTAAGGAAGCTGTAGATCAGCGCCATCAGCGCGGACCCGACCAGCGACGCGGCAAGAGAAATGAGAACGGCGATGATACCGACGGGCTTTGCGGCATAATGCTCGTAAAGATAGCCGCCGATGATGCCGGAGATGCCGCCCATATACATGATGCCGGGGATACCGAGGTTCAGATGGCCGCTCTTTTCGGTGATGATCTCACCCGTGGAGCCGTAGATCAGCGGGATCGCCTGCACCACGGCCGCGGCAAGGAAAGCTATGATCTTTGTTACGAATACCGGCATTTTCTCAACCCTCCCTGTGCGTTTTCGCGATCCTGTAATTGATAAAGAATTCGCAGCCTATGATAAAGAAGATGATGATACCGGTGATGATATCGCCCACGCTCTCGTTGAAGCCCATGTTCATCGCGATATCGCTGGCGCCTTTATCGAGGAACACGATAAGGAACGAAGTAATCACCATCATCAGCGGGTTGAATTTGGCAAGCCACGCAACGATGATCGCGGTAAAGCCGTAGCCCCTGTCCAGCCCCGTGGTGATGCTGTGATCGGTACCGGCGACAAGCAGGAAGCCCGAAACGCCGCACAGAAGGCCCGAGAAAACGAGCGTACGGACGATCACCTTTTTCACGTTGATGCCGATGTAGTTTGCGGTATTCACACTCTCGCCCACAACGCTCAATTCGTAACCGTGCTTGGAATAGCGCAGATATACGAACATGATCACGGTGAGCACGAGCACGATGATAATGTTGAAAAAGTAGTTCTTTGCGGAGGTGGACATGCCCCAGCTTTCGGGGAAGACCATAGAGGGCATCCAGCCGATCTGGGTGTTCTGGTTCACAACGCCCATCACCTGCGAGCCGGAGGGGTTCCATACATTGATCATGCATGAGACGAGCTGGATCGCAATATAGTTCATCATCAGGGTGAACAGCGATTCGTTGGTATTCCACCGGGCTTTGAAAAGCGCCGGGATCACCGCCCAGATGATACCGCCGACCACGGCCGCGACCAGCATCAGCAGAAGCACGAGCCATTTATTCTCAGCCCAAAAGCCCTGGTTGAGATAGAACATCACGGCTACCGAGCAAAGGCCGCCGAATATCACCTGCCCCTGCGCGCCGAGGTTCCAGTATTTCATCTTGAACGCCGGCGTAACCGCAAGGCCGATCACAAGCAGCATGCAGAGCTCCTGCAGCATGGCCCAGAATTTACGGCCGGTGAAGAGCTGTGTGAAAAAGCCCGTTTCCAGCTCGGGTTTATACTTGCCGAAGCTGGCTTCGTATACCAGCCTCATCGCCTCAAGGGGCGATTTTTTCGTGAGGATCAGCAGCACGACCGACGACACGGCAAGGGAAAGCAGAATGGCGATCGCTCTGATCAGGATCGCCTTCCACGTTGCAATGGCGGGACGCTTGACGATATGGAAAGGAGGTTCGTGAACTTTATTCGGCTTTGTCATCGTGTTTTCCTCCTTCATGTTTCGTCATCAGCAGACCGATCTCGCTCTTATCGGCGGTTCTGCCGTCGATCACGCCGGTCACACGGCCGGCGCAGAGCACAAGGATACGGTCGCACAGTTCTATCAGCACATCGAGATCTTCACCCACGAAGATCACGGCCACGCCGTTTTTCTTCTGTTCGTTGAGAAGGTTGTAAATTGCGTAAGAGGAGTTGATATCCAATCCTCTCACGGGATAGGCCGCCATCAGCACGGTGGGGGAAGAGGCGATCTCGCGCCCTACCAGCACCTTCTGCACGTTGCCGCCCGAGAGCCTTCTTACCGGCGTTGTGGGGCCGGGGGTGACCACCTCGAGATCGGAGATGACCTTTTCTGCCAGCTCTTTCGGGCCCTTCCTTTCAACGAACACGGATTTGCCTTTTTTATATGAACGGAGCATCATGTTGTCGATGATGTCCATATTGCCTACGAGGCCCATGCCGAGACGGTCCTCGGGCACGAACGAAAGCCTTACGCCCAGATCTCTGATCTGCATCGGCGTTTTGTTGCGCAGGTCTTCTTCGGCGCCGGTTGCGGGATTCACGTAAACGATCTCGCCGCCGTCGAGCTTCTGCAGGCCCGCAATGGCCTCGAGCAGTTCCTTCTGGCCGCTGCCGGCAATGCCCGCGATGCCGAGGATCTCGCCCGATTTTGCCGTAAAGCTCACGTCGTCAAGCACCTTGACGTCATCATTATTGGTGACGTCCACGCCCTTTACGATCAGCCGGTCGGCGCTCTTTTCCGGCTCGGAGCGTTCAATGTTGAGGTCGATCTTCTTGCCGACCATCATCTCTGTAAGCTGCGACTCGTTCGTATCGCTCGTTTTCACGGTGCCGATATACTCACCCTTGCGAAGCACCACGACGTTATCGGAAATCGCGAGCACCTCGTGCAGCTTGTGCGTGATGATAATGATCGATTTGCCGTCTTCCTTCATTTTGCGCAGCACGGCGAACAGCTTCTGCGTTTCCTGGGGGGTGAGCACCGCCGTGGGCTCGTCCAGGATCAGGATGTTTGCGCCGCGGTAAAGCACCTTGATGATCTCTACCGTCTGTTTTTCGGAAACCGACATCTCGTAAATCTTTTTATCGGGATCGATATCGAAGCCGTATCTTTCGGTGATCTCGCGCACCTTGGCGGAAACCTCTCTGATATCGAATTTTCCCTTGTCTTTCAGGCCGAGAACAACGTTCTCCGCAGCGGAGAAAAGTTCAACAAGCTTGAAATGCTGGTGGATCATGCCGATGCCGTATTTGAACGCGTCCTTCGGGGATTTGATGACAACTTCGCTGCCGTTTATAAAGATCTGCCCTTCATCGGGGAAATATATGCCCGAGATCATGTTCATCAGCGTGGTATTGCAGCTGCCGTTTTCGCCGAGAAGCGCAACGATCTCGCCCGCGTCAACAGAAAGGCTGATGTTTTTATTGGCAACGATCTGGCCGAAGGTTTTGGTGATATTTTTTAAAGCGATCGCAGGAGTACTCAAGCCTGTTTACCTCCACAAATACTTTCTAAAAAAACCGCGGGCGGAGCTAAAGCGCTTCGCCCTTGGTTCAAAACTTATTTACTGGCGATCAGCCGAGAACGGTAATGCCGTCGATAATGATATCGAAGTAAGGAGCGGAACGGAACTGCTCGGCGGACTCGGCAAAGTAGGTGATGCCGGTAGCTTCATCGGTAAGGATGACGTTGGTATCGGGCTGGTAATCACCCATATCTTCCACGTCGGCAAGATATTCGGTGAGGGTTTCGCCCTTAACGGTGAAGGTGGAGCAATCGAACACCTTAACGGTGCCGGCTTCCAGAGCGGCCTTCACTTCTGCAACCTTGGCGGCAGCGTCGTCGGTGCAGTTCGCGGAGAGGTCAAGAAGCTCAACGGAACCGGTGGCGATGGTGCCGATATAGTCGGTAACGATCTCTTCGCCGGCAGCAACAGCCTTGATCACCATCTCATAGTAAGGAGCCCAGTTGATTCTGGAAGAAACAAGAGCCGTGGTGGGAGCGATGGAAGAAGTATCGATGTTGTAAGCAACGTTCGGGATACCGGCGGCTTCGCAGGCCTTGGGAGCGCCTTCGGAGTCGGCATGCTGGGAGATCAGCACGCAGCCTTCGTTGATCAGGTTCTCGGCAGCGTTCTTCTCAAGATCGATATCGAACCAGCTGTTGGTGTAAACGACCTTCATGGTAGCGCTGGGAACGATGGAACGGAGGCCAAGGAAGAAGGAGGTGTAACCGGAAATAACTTCGGCATAGGGGAAAGCGCCTACGTAACCGATCAGGGCCTGATCTTCGGTGATCTTGCCTTCGTCGATCATGGCTTTAACCTTCAGACCGGCAACAACACCGGCAAGGTATCTGCCTTCATAGATGGTAGCGAAAGCGTTGTGGAAGTTGGCGATACCGGCAGTTTTGGAGCTGGTGCCGGTGGCATGGCAGAACACCACGTCGGGGTTCTCCTGCGCGGCCTGCTTCATGTAGGACTCGTGACCGAAGGAGTCTGCCATGATGATGTTGCAGCCCTGCTCGATCAGGTCGAGAGCGGCTTCATAGCAGGCGTTGGACTCGTCAACGTTGGTCTTGATGATGACCTGATCGTCTTTGAGGCCGAGAGCAGCCTGAGCTTCCTTGGCAGCCATGATGAAGTTGTTGTCGTAAGTGGAGTTCTCGTCGTGCAGGCAGATCAGACCGAACTTGATGTTGTCGTATTCGCCGGCAACAACGTTGGGATTGGCACTGGTATCAACGGGAGCAGCATCGGTGGGGTTCGCAGCATCGGTGGGCTTGGTGGTGGTGTCGGTATCTTTGTTGCCGCAGGCGGCGAACGCGAACACCATAGCAAGAGCCAGAACGAGCGCAATTACTTTGAGTGCTTTTTTCATTTTTTGTTTCCTCCAAAAAATAATTTTGCTTTCTATTACCTTATCAATCTTCGGACCGGAACGTGACCGCGGTATCGGTCATGGATTCGATGATTGCTAAAGACTTTACGTCGATGCCTCTGTCGCGAAGCATCTTTCCGCCGGGCTGGAAGCCCTTTTCGATCGCGATGCCGATCCCGGCGACATGCGCGCCCGCCTGCCCGATGATGTTCAGAAGGCATTTGGCGGCTTCGCCGTTGGCAAGGAAATCATCTATGATCAGAATATTATCTTCTTCGGAGAGATAACTTTTAGAAACGGAGATGGTGCAGGTTTCACCTTTTGTGAAAGAGAAGCAATCACAGGAATAAACGTTGTCGCCCACGTTTTTGTGTTTCCCTTTTTTGCCGAACACCACGGGCACCTTGAAATACTGCGCCGCGGCGAATGCCAGCACGATACCGCTGGACTCTACGGTGAGGATCTTGGTGACGTTATATAATGAAAAGTGATCGTAAAACGCTTTGCCGAGCTGTGTGACAAGCTCGGGATCGATCTGATGGTTCAGGAAGCTGTCTACCTTCAGTACTTCGCCCGGCAGCACCTTGCCGCAAGCCAGTATTTTATCTTCAAGCAGTTTCATATTATGCACTCCGAGACTTGAAACCAAGCTTTTATTTACGCAAAAAGTATACCCGAAAGAAATCTTTAAATCAAGGTGTTTTCGACACAAAACCAAAAATCTATGTTTTGCATATGCTTTGTGCAATTCCGCTGAAACGCATTAATACAATATTTACAATTTGAAATGATTCCGGCGTTTTTCTTGTAATGTTTATTTCTTTACATTTGATATTTTGCGGTTTTTAAGATGATATTTGAGCTGATATTTCATTGTTATACAATAATACTTGTGCAATATAAACAAATTAATTTTTACCGTCTTGTGTAAAGTTTTACTCTTTCCATGCGGTGTTGTGCAAAGTGCACAATACCGGTTTTTTGCACACTTTCAGAGAAAAAAGTACAGTCCGGCGACGGATGCGGAGCAAAACAAACTTACTAAAATTTTCAACTAAAAATTGTAAAAAAAAACAGTGATCTCCTTGTTTACATTGAACAAAAAACATGTTAAAATATCAATTGTAATTATCCGCGCACGCGGAAAATACGAATTTTTCATAAGAAAGGACAAACGCTATGAAAAAATCCACCAAGATTATCAGCATGATCCTTGCAGTCGTGATGGTGCTTTCTTCGCTTCCGCTGATGGCTTCCGCCGCAGCGATCAAGTCGGAGTACAACACCGTTGAAAAGGTGATCTCAAACAACAGCATCGCCGACCTGCTTGATTATCTGGTAAACAAACTCAACGATCAGGCTGACATTCTGATCACACCCGTTCTCAGAATCGTTTTTCTTGCGATGAACAATGAGGATATCAACGCCATCATCGGCACGAAAGAAGTTACGCAGCTTTCGGGCGACGAGTCTTCCAAAGTGCTTGTGACCTGGCTTGACACCAAGATTCTGCCGGATCTTGCCGCCGACCTTGAAAACAACAGCGCCATCAAAATCGTCAACGAGAACATCCCCGGCCTGCAGGTAAAGCTCAGCAGCGTTCAGGATGCGTTCGATACTCTTGCGCAGCTTGACAATTTCGGCATCAGCGGCCTGCTTAATCTCTTCGGCGATCTGCAGGATATCGATGTTTCCATGTTCAACGATTTCAGAGTTGCAGGCAATGAAAAGGGCGCGATCAAGGCTCTGCTCAGCTTCCTGAAAAAGAACATTAATATTGTGAAAAAGCTCCTGAACGGCAGCCTTGACCTCGGTTTGCTGAACAGCGCCGTGGGCGACAATCTTGCCATGTTCTCGCAGCTGCCGCAGTTCATCAAGAGTTTCCTTTACAAACTGATCGACAGCGATGCTGCCGCAGGTGAATTCAAAGACGGCGCCATGGGCGGCGATTGGGCAAAATCTGCTTATAAAGATTACTCTGCAGACCAGCTGCTTGCCGCCGCGCTTGTGAAGCTGATCAACGGCACCGACGATCAGGTTTCTCAGGCGGACGCAAACAAAGTTCTCGGCATGAGCTTCTACGGTCTCCTTGCAGAATATGCTGAGCCCGTTTATGCAAAGTTCGCCGTGGATCCGCTGAACAAGGCCATCGCCAGCCTGAACGAGTGGCTTGCCGACGAAGATACCCCTGCTGTTGTGAAAACACAGTTCAAGGCTTCCGTTGCCGACGTTTCCACCGACACCTTCAGCAGCGTTTTCGCAGACGCGAAGGAAACCGGCATTCTCGGCCAGCTGAACAACATCCTCGTGATCGCCCTCCAGCACGTGCTTTCCGCCGACACCTTCAGCAAGCTCGGTCTTGAAAAAGGCACCAACGCAGACAAGCTCAATTCGAACTTCACCAAGTTCGCCAGATACGTCATCAAGCTCGCGCAGGCCAACGAAGATTTCGCTCAGATGATCTACTGCCCAGAAGATATCCTTGCCGCGGACGCCGACAGCCTTGAGATCTCCGATATGGCATACATCGTTCTGAAGCCCTTCTTCGAGAAGTGGTTCAGAAATGCGGACGCCGACGTGCTTGCCGCCGCCGATTCTCTTGAAGATCTCGGTGTTGTTGCCGTGTATTACACCGCCACCAATACCGACTGGCTCAACCTCGACTATACTTTCGCTCCCCTTACCGCTGCCGATCTTGACAGTCTTGACACCTTAGGCGCCGAAGACCTCACCATCGCCACCGCCGCCGGTATCGCCATCGGCGCCGTGAAGTACAACAAAGACTCCATGCACTTCACCGCAACGCTCGACGAATCCGACTGGAAGAAGGCTTTCATCGGCATTGAGAACTGGGCGCTTGATTTCGTAACCGGGCTTCCCGCCGCTGCGAGAGTGCACGATCTCAGAAACGCTCCCGCCAATTACGGCCCGTTCTACAGACTGAACGTGCTTCTCAACGAGCTTATTGACTTCTCGTTCCTGAACGACGTGAGCAGCGCCACCTTCAAATTTGACGTTGAGACCCTGCTCAGAAGCGGCGTTCTCGAGAACCTGTATGAGTGCGACCTTGCCGGCGTGATCGGCGTCTTCGAGAAGAACACCAAATCCGGCAACGTGCTGAACGGCCAGATCGCTCCCTCCGTGATCGGTATCGTGAACCGCATCCTTACCGCTCTGTTTGAGCACAACTGCGGCACTCACGCCACCAAGACCGATACCAAGGACGATCCCAAGAACCCCTGCACGAAGCAGATCAAGAGAGAGTACGAATACTGCACCGTTTGCGGCGCGTACTTCAACTACAAAGAAACCTCCATCAACAAGAGTTCTGCAACCCACAAGTATTCCGCATGGGAAACCGTGGTAGTGCAGGAAGGCCTTGAGCCCACGCTTTATACTTGCACAATAAAGACCCAGCAGCAGAGAACCTGTGAGATCTGTGGAAACATTGACAAGGGCGAGATTGCGACTCCCAATCACAAGTGGGACGATCCGAAGGCCGAGGATCCTCGCTGCACCGTTTGCGGCAAGAGCGTGAGCGAGCTCAAGGGCGGTCAGCCCCCGGTTGGCCCCGAATACACACTCGGCGACGTTGACGGCAAAGACGGCGTAAACGCTGCCGACGCGCGTCTTGCGCTTCGCGCCGCCGTCGGTCTGGAAGATTACGCGACGGGCTCGGCTGAATTCCTTGCGTGCGACGTTGACCTTTCCGATACCATTACCGCTGCCGACGCCCGTCTGATCCTGCGCCGTGCCGTTGGTTTCATGGATGATCCCGAATGGGGCAAAAAGGCGTAAGGTACTTGCCTTAAGCTTTTCGCAAAACAATTAAGAAACCGCCTTTCCGGGGAACCGGAAGGGCGGCTTTTTTGGTTATAAACAACGGGATCCGGCGCACTGCGCCGGATCCCGTTTTAATGAATACTGAAAACTTAAAATGAAAAATGAAGAATGAAGTGCATTATCCGATGCCGTTCGCCCATTCGCCGTTCACGAAAACGGGAACGGCTTTGCCGTTTTTGTAGCCGGTAATGTTCAGGTCCGGCGCGCCGACCATGAAGTCCACATGGATCATGCTGTCGTTCACACCAAGGGCTTTGCATTCATCGTTCGAAAGGTTCTGGAACCCGTCCACACACTCGTTGAAGCCCATACCCAGCGCCACGTGGCAGCTCGCGTTTTCATCGAACAGGGTTTCGTAAAACAGAATGCCGGAATTATTGATGGGGCTGTTGCAGGGGATCAGCGCGAGCTCGCCCAGCATGGCGGCGCCTTCGTCCATCGTAATCATCTTGGTGAGCAGCGGCTCCCCTTTTTCCGCTTTCCACGACACGGCCTTACCGTTTTCAAAGGTGATCGAGAAGTTTTCGATCAGCTGGCCTTCGTAAGACAGCGGCTTGGTGGATACCAGCGTACCCTCCGCTTTGCCCCTGCAGGGTGAGGTAAAGATCTCTTCCGTGGGCATATTCGGGTTATAGTATACGCCGCTCAGCGTATACTCCCCGCCGCCGCACCAGCGGCTTTCGGGCATCAGCCATGCCGTAAAATCGGTACCGTTGGAGCTCTTATACTCCAGCCGCTCAAATTTCTGGGCGTTGAGCCAGTCGCAGCGCTTTTTGAAGGTCTCGTTATGCTGCCGCCACGCCTCCTGCGGATCGTTATCTTCGGTAACGTGCACGCTCGAAAGGATCGCATCCCAGAGCTTGTTGAAGGCCTGATACTTCGAGAGATCGGGGAACACTTTTTTCGCCCATGCGTAAGACGGGATCGCGGCGATCGTCCACTGGTGCCGGTTCTCGATGGCGTCGCGGTAAGGCTTGATGATCGGATACTTTGCGATACGCGCCTTCTGCATCTTTTCCTGGTTTACGCCCTTCAGCCCGTCGGGATCGTCGCTGAGAATGATGATGCGGCAGGGCAGTTCCTCCGCCATCAGCTTCAGGCGCTCCTCCTGCCATTTGGGCACTGCAGAAAGGGATTTCAGCGTACGGTGACGGTAATCGAGCTTGGTGATCGGCTGCCAGTCCCAGTCGATATCCACGCGGGAAGCGCCCGCCTTATAGCATTCGTCCACAAGTATGGTCGCGAATTCATACTGGTCCGCGTTGATATAAAGGCGGACCGTCTGGCCCTTCTGGATGTTTGCCCCCGTGCGGGCGATCAGTTTTGCGTATTTTCTTTGAATGGTTTTTTTCATGTTTTTCACCTCCCGCAAAGTGTAGCATAATTCACACCGGTTTGCAATCACAAAATAAGATATTTGCTGAAAAAGAACGGTTGCTTTTATATATTATGTACGGTATAATTTCATATATAAAGGGGATGAACCGGAATGGATCGGAAGATCATCAATTCGATACGCGTATCCGTGCCCAACTGGAAGGACGAAACGGCGTTCGGCGAACTGACAGCTCTGCTGGATGAATACCGTGACTGCGTACAGCAGGTCGCATTCTTTTCGTCCGCGTTCCATCCCCCGCTGCCGCTTGAAACGGCGCGGGAACACGCGCTTATATTGAGCGGGCGCATCGAACGGATGAAGGCAAAAGGGTTTTCCTGCGGGATCAACGTGCTTTCTACCGTCGGGCATCACCCGGAGCGCATGGACGAAGCGCTGCACGGCGATTGGCGGCATATGACGAACATTGACGGAAAGACGTGTGAAGGCTCTTTCTGCCCCGGGGACGAACGCTACCGCGAAGCATACGTAAAGCCGCTGTACCGGATCTTCTGTACAGCGAAGCCCGATTTCATATGGGTGGACGACGATCTCAGATACGGGCACCTGCCCATCGGCAACGGCTGCTTCTGCAACGGCTGCATCGAACGGTTCAACCGGGAAACCGGCTCTGAATATACCCGAGAATCGCTCAGAAATGCCCTTCTCGCGCCGGACGGGACCAAACTGCGCAAACAGTGGCTGCGGCACCAAAGCGCCAAAATAGGGGAACTTCTGCGCCTGATCGGCGATACCGTGAGAGCGTGCGACGAGAATATCAAACTCGGCTTTATGACCGGCGAACGGTATTTTGAGGGCTACGATTTCACCGGGTGGGCGGACGCGCTTTCAGACAGCGGCAGATATGAGATCATGTGGCGGCCCGGCGGAGGCGCTTATACGGACCGCCCCTTATCCGAATTGACCGATAAAGCCGAGCAGATCGGCAGACAGACTGCAAGGCTGCCCGCGTACGTAACGGCGGTGCAGAGCGAGATCGAAAACTTCCCCTACCGCCTGCTGCAGAAAAGCCCCCGCTCCACTGCGCTGGAAACGCTTCTGCACGTTGCCGCGGGCTGCACCGGCGCCGCGCTGAACATACTGCCGAATGCGCCCGGCGGCGAGCCGCTGCACGTGATGCGAGGGCACTTTGAAGCGCTCCGTAAAACACAGCCGTTTGAAGCGATGCTCAGTAAAACGCTGAGGCGTTCCCCTACCCTGGGCATATACGACGGCTGGACGCCCCTTGCGCAGGCGGCGCTGGATAAAGAGTTTCTGACCGGTTCCGGCGGGTGCTTCGCGGGCACGTGGCAGGAGATGTTTTTGCTGGGGCTGCCCCGCTGCTATGATTTTGAAAACGCCTCCTGTTTTCTGCTCTCGGGGACGCTGCCGCGCGCATTTTCCGAGGAGGAACTGCTCCATATACTCTCAGGGGGTATTTTTATGGATGCAGGAGCGCTTGAAACGCTCAACGATATGGGTTACGGTGACCTGACAGGCTTTGTGTGCGGCGAGCGTCTGCCGGATGACAGCGTTGAACTATACGCAGACCATACGATCAATGAAGGGCTTACAGGCAGGCAGCGGCTCTGCCCGCAGGTATTTGTACACGGCGAGAGCCGGGCGCTTCTGCCTGTAGAGGGCGCCCAAACGCTTTGTTTTCTTACGGACCACCACGGAAACAAAAAGGCGGATTGCTCCATGGGGATCTTCAGAAACAGGCTGGGCGGCAGAATATGCGTTTCGTCCCATTACGCAGCCTGCGGTTTTCTCGACACGCTGAAATCGGCGCAGATAAAGCGCATATTCAGGTATATTTCCGGCGAGAAGATCCCGTTTTTAACGGGATCCTGTGCACGTCTGTGGACGGTAGTGCGTAATACGCCGAACGGCCCCGCCGCAGTTGTATTCAACCCTAACTGCGACGTACTGCAAGACGTTGACGTGCTGTTCTGCGGCACGTATGATAAGCTGCTTGTTACAGGGGAAACCTGCGATACGTCAGAATTATCCAAAGCCGGAGAAGACGGCAATATGACACGATTCACCCTGCCGCAGCTGGCGCCCTTCACCGTGACGCTGCTGCGCCCGCAATCAACCGAAGAGAGGACTTACAATGACTGAATTCTGTTATTCCATCGGGCAGAAGACCGGCCGTGCGCCGGTGATCAGAAAGCTCGGCGCACTGCGCCGCGGCATGGAGCAGACGCCTGTAATCTGGCAGAACGAACTGTATCTTGCGGAGAGCGCGGAACCCAATGAATGCTGCCCGTATCAGCATATCCGCGTGCGGAACGAAAAAACGGACCGGCTTACCGCGCCCTTCGGAGAAAACTGCTATTTTGCTTCCGCGTTCACCGAAAACGACGTACTGTACGTATTCGCCACGACCCGTTTTGACGATAAGCCCCTAACCATGTACCAATCGGAAGACAGCGGGAACTGGCACGATCCCCGCGGCGGGCACGAGGTAAAAATGTTCACCACCCGCGATCTGGAACACTGGGAGGAACGCACTATACTGCATGTTCCCGATAAGCGGCTGTGGAACACTTCCGTCTGCCGCGGCGAAGACGGATATATGATGGCGGTGGAGGTCAGCGGCAATCCCGACGCTCCGGAAAACCCTGCGATCGGGGCCCCTTTCACCTGTTTTTTCGCACGATCAAAGGATCTGACGCATTGGGAAATGATGCCGGACGAGTGCTCTTATACCCCCTACCGGTATAATGCCTGCCCTGCGCTGCGTTACGCCGACGGTTTCTACTATATGATCTGCCTTGAAGCGCTCCCCTGCCAGCGGTATGCGCCCTATATCTACCGCACAAAAAACTTCGGTGATTGGGAGGTGGGGTTCCACAATCCCATAATGATGTACGGCGACGACGACCGTGTTCTGAAGCCGGGCCGCAGGGTATCGCCGGAGGATGCGGATCTGTTGGAGCAAGGACTCAACATCAACTGCAGCGACGTCGATCTTTGCGAATTTGAAGGCAAAACACACATCTATTACGCAAACGGGGATCAGATGACATACAGTTTTTTGTGCGAAGCGGTATACGACGGACCTCTGAACGGGTTTCTGGCTGCTTTTTTCAGATAAAAATCGTTCCTTTTATATTAATTTTATCTATTAATAAGATTTTTAACATAAAATATTGCATTTGCTGCACTTCCCTGCTATAATGTAGGGAAGTTAGTTTTATTTTATATTATAAAGTATTTATATGTATTATTTTGGAGGTGAAATCTGCATGACCGACATTCACTGTCACATACTCGACGGCGTTGACGACGGCGCATACTGCCTTTCAGATTCCGTTGAGATGGCGCGCATCGCTTCCGAAAGCGGCACGAGATTTATAGTTGCCACGCCGCACGCCAATGCGCCCGGGATGCCGGAAAACGCATGGGACGACGCCTTCACCCAAAAGCTTGCAGCACTGAACGACGCGTTAAAGAAAGAACAGATTCCCGTTACCGTTCTCAGCGGGCAGGAGATCTTCTGCGCGGGCGGCATTCTGCCCCGGATGCAGAGCGGTTCCCTGATCACGCTGAACGCCTCGCGCTACGTTCTGATCGAATTCGACTTCTTCTCGCGCTCTGAAGCGATGATGGACCAATGCGAAGAACTGATCGCTGCAGGCTACGTGCCCGTGATCGCGCATCCGGAACGCTACGAAGCGCTGAAAGAGGACGAACATACCGGATACCTTCTGAAGAAGATGGGGTGCCTGCTGCAGCTCAATAAAGGGAGCCTGTTTGGATCCTTCGGCAGAGGAGCGCAGAACACCGCCCACGGCTTTCTTTCCGGCGGGCTGGCCGATATCATCGCGAGCGACGCCCACAGCCCGTATATGCGTACGCCGTTCATGGCCGACGCCCATGAGATGGTAAGTGAGTTCTATTCCCTCGATTATGCCGAACTGCTGTTTCGGGAGAATCCCGGGTTACTGATCGAAAACAAAGAAATCGAAGTTATTTATTGAGAGAGGGGAAAAACGAAATGATGCGTTTGCTGCGGCTCGTGATCACGATCGCTTTTGTTGCCGCGCTCGTTTTGTTCGGGTGGTACTGGTACCGCGACGAAATCAAGGCAGATAAAACATATCCAGTGATCACGATCGACGGGGACTCCCTGGAGGTGGACTTGGACGTTACCGACGAGGAACTGCTTGCAGGCGTTACCGCCTATGACGCGAAAGACGGCGACCTGACCGGCCGCGTGATCGTTGAATCGATCTCAAAGTTTACCGAAATCGGCACCTGCAAAGTGTATTACGCTGTTTGCGACAACGATAACCACGTTGCGAGCGCTTCCAGGAAAATCACTTATAAAGGCTACACGTCCCCGAAGTTTTACCTGAACCGGTCGCTGTGCTTCTCGCATACGGAAACCGTGAACGCGGCAAGCGTGATCGGCGCTTACGACGTGCTGGACGGCGATATCAGCTCCAATATCATCATCACGTCCGCTGACTATGAGTACGGCATCCCCGGTATTTACAGCGTAAAAGCCGAGGTTTCCAACAGCAAGGGCGACCAGGTATCTCTCACAGTGCCGATGGTGGTTGAAGACCGAAGCGTGAACGCGCCGCAGATCAAACTCTCCGTTTATCTGATGTACGTACCCAAGGGCACGGAGATCAACCCCGAAGAATACTTCATCTCCGCTCTTGACAGCGTTGAAGCGGACGTTTCCGCCACCCTGCACACTGAAACCAACTACGACCCCACCCGGGAAGGGGTTTACAGCTTTCACTATTACGCAACGGATTCCCTCGACAGACGCGGGCATTCCGTTATGATCGTCGTTGTGGAGTAACGGTATGGCGAATCAGACAGAAAACAAAAAAGAAAGAAAAATCGTTATTGAGTGGCACAGCATTCTGCGCGACCTGAGAAGGAACCTGATCTATTTCGTGATGAGCGTTCTGATCGGGCTTATGGCTATTTTTATACTGCAGAAAAGCGTGTATTCCCCCGAGTACACCAGCACCGCAACGCTGGTGGTAAGCGCAAAAATGGGCAACATGAACCCCTATGCGAACCTTTCGGTATCCTCCGAAATGGCAAAGGTGTTTTCGGAGGTTTTCGTACAGCCCTCCATGCGCGCGAAAGCTGCGGACCGCCTCGGGCAGGGCTTCCGCGGATCGCTGAATGCCTGGACCATTACCGGAACGAACCTGTTCCAGGTGAGCGTGACCACCGACAGCCCAGAGCGGTCCTACCGCCAACTGTGCGCCATACTGGAAGTCTATCCCGAGATCTCCGATATCGTGTTTGAGAACGCCGTGATCGATGTGATCAAAATGCCCGCCATGGCGCACGGCCCGTCCAACGCGATGCCGCAGACCAACGAGGCGGCGATCCTCGCCATGTGCGTGCTGCTGTCGGTCGGCGGGACGGTCGCACTTTCCATTTTGCGCGACACCGTTAAAACGGAAGCTGATTTCTCACAGAAGATCGACGCAGGCATTTTCGGCGTGATACCGCACGAGAAAAAGAACCAGTCGCTGCTGAGCCGATTACAGAGAAAGAAAAGAGGCCTTCTCACCAACGATACGGTCACGGTAAGCCTGAAGTTTTCAGAGAGCTTCCATCAGATCGCCGCGCGGCTGGAATACGCAAAACGGATGTCCGGCGCGAAGGTATTCTCCATTCTCAGCGTTGCAGAAAACGAAGGCAAATCCACCGTGGCAGCAAACATCGCCCTCTCGCTCGCCAGCAAGGGCAACAAAGTGCTTCTGTTCGATCTCGACCAGAAAAAACCCGCGCTTTACAAACTGTTTGAATTGGGCTATGAAGAGGGATCTGAGCTCGGTTACCTGTTATCCGGAGAACTGCCCCCTGAGCAGTTCAAACTGCGGCAGTACAGAAATTCAACGCTGTTTTTCGCGTTGAACACAAGGGCGCACAAGGGCTCGCAGCAATGGATCGAGAACGGCAGCGTAAACCGTGTGCTTGAACAGCTCGCACAAGAGATGGATTACGTGATCGTGGACACCTCCCCCATCATGGTGGATTCCTCGGTGACGGAGATCATTCAAATCGTTGACCAGAACCTGCTCGTGGTACGCACGGATACCGTGCCCGCAGCCACGCTCAACGACGCGATCTTAACCGTAAAGAACCTCGGCGCGGGCTTTACCGGCTGCATTCTGAACGACGTATATCCCGAGTTTTCGCTGATCGGGCAGATCGGCTTCGACGAATCGGGCTATTATTACAGCCGCAGCTACGGCAAATACGGCAAGTACGGAAAATACGGCAAGTACGGCAAATACGGCAAATACAACAAGTACGGCAAGTACTCCAAATACAACAAATATTCAAGATATAACCGTTACAGCGCCTACAGCAAATACGCCCGTCCGGGCGTAATATCCGATATCGACGGCGCGAACGATACCGGAAAGAAACACTGAGCATCCCTCACGGAAGGACGGCAGATTCCCGATGGAAGAGAATACAAAGAAAACGGGCGAAAGAGATAATAAAGGGAAAGCCAACGAGTTTATCCCCTTTTATTTCAGCGACCTTGTTAAGGGCGTCGCGAAATTCTGGTGGGTCGCGGTGGTGCTGGCGCTGCTTCTCGGCGGCGTTCGCTTCGCGATCGGCTATTCTCGTTTCGTACCGGTTTATTCCACTTCGGCAACCTTCACGATCAGCACCTCAACCGGTTCCAGCCGGACAGACGGCGGCATGACCTCTTATTCCTTCTATTACGACAGCGCGATGACCACGCAGCTTTCCACCGCGTTCCCCTATATTCTGGCGAGCAACATTCTGCAGGATTCGATCTGCGAAGAACTTGGGTATCCGTATCTCCCCGCATCGCTGAGCGCGTCGTCCGTTTCAGGATCGAACATGTTTACGATCAACTGCAGCGGCAGCAACCCGCAGCAGGTATACGACATTATCCTCTGTGCCATCGATAAATGCCCCGAGGCTGCCAGATACGTGGTGGGAAACATCAAATTCACGATGATCACGAATCCTTACCTCCCCACCACTCCGGCAAACAGGAACGCTTATATGAAGGACGCTTTCCGTTTCGCCGTGCTCGGCGTATTTCTTGGACTGGTATGGATCCTTCTGTACTGTGTTTCCAGAAAAACGATCCGTACAAAGGAAGAGATCGGCGAACAGCTGGGGCAGGAAGCGCTCGGCGTGCTGCCCGGCGTAACCTTCAAACGCTATAAACAGCAGATCGACCGTTCCGTTCTGTGCACGAACCCCAACATCGGCAGAGGCTTTATGGAATCACTGCGCCTGCTGCGCAACACAACCGCACACGCCCTTTCGGAGAACGAAAAGACGGTGCTGATCACCAGCACCGCCCCCGGCGAAGGCAAGACCACCGTTGTGGCGAACCTTGCCATTTCTCTGACACAGCTGGGCAAAAAGGTGCTGCTGATCGACTGGGATATCCGCAACCCCAGCGTTTGCGGAACGCTGAATATCGATCCCGAGGAACAGACGGCGCTGATTGAGGATGAAAACTACCTGCTGTTCAAACCCGCCGGGTTTGATATCGACGTGCTCGTATTCACGCAGAGAGAAAGCTACTGGAAACGGATGCGCGCTGAATACGTAAGCAGCCTTCTCGACCGGTTCCGCGATCAGTACGACTGTATTCTGATCGACACGCCGCCCTGCGGCCTGATCTCCGACACCACCGTGATCGCACAGTGTGTTGACGCCGCCGTTTTCGTAATACTGCAGGATACGGTGCGCATATCGCGCATTCGTTCGGGCCTCGACAGCCTGCTCGCCACAAATATTCACGTGCTTGGCTGTGTTTTCAACGGCGCATTGAGCGGCGCGGTCGGTTACGGCGAGAACTACGGTTACAGCAAATACAGCTATTACGGGAAGTACGGCTACGGTTACGGGTACGGGTACGGCTACGGTTATGGGCACGGTTACGGTTACGGCGAGAAGCCCGAAAAAAGAAGTTCACACAAAAAACGGTCTTCCTCATATAAAAACGAAACCCCGAAAGGGACAGGCAAATGAGGAGCCGTATCGATAAAAACCTGCTGAGCGCCATGCTCCTGGAATGGAAATGGATATTCAGCTACATCAAGCGTTATAAAGGGACTATCGTTTTATACATCCTGTTCGGCATGATCGCCGCGGTGATGTCGGTGGGGTCCACGGTGGCCTCCAAGTTCCTGATCGACGCCGTCATATCGAAGGACAAAACCGTTCTGATGCGTTCCGCCGCTGTGGCAGTTACGCTGCTGATCATGCAGGTGCTGTTCCAGGCGGTCACGTCACGCATCACCTCGGTTCTGAGCACCCGGATCGACAACGAACTGCGCAACGATATTTTTGCGCGCGTTGTGCGCGCCCATTGGGAAAAGATCGGCACGTTCCATTCCGGCGAGCTGCTCAACCGCCTGGAAGGAGACGTTTCCACCGTGGCCTCGGGCGTGATCAATTTCATACCCAGCGCGTTCTCAAAATCGGTCACGTTTCTGCTTTCCTTCGCCGTGGTACTGCATTACGACAGCGTGATGGCGTTCCTCGCGCTGCTGAGCGCCCCGTTCTTCGTGCTCTCTTCACGCTTCCTTGTAAAAACGATCCGTGCATTCAATAAGGAAGCCCGTGATATGAACGGCCAGGTGCTCTCCTTCTCTGAGGAATGCCTGCGCAACCTGCAGATCATCAAGGCGTTCGACCTGATCAAAGAATACACGGAGCTCTTCAGAAAACTGACGGATAAATACAGAGAAGTCCGGCTGAAATACGAAAAGTTCAATATCATTATGACATTGGTGCTGTCGCTGCTCGGGATCGTTGTTTCCTACGCCTGTTACGGCTGGGCGGTTTACCGGTTGTGGCAGGGGATCATCACCGTTGGCACGATGACGCTGTTCCTGCAGATCTCCGGCACGCTGACTTCCTCTTTCTCTTCGCTTGCCTCCCTCGCGCCGAGCATGGTTTCAATATCGACCAGCGCGGGGCGCATTATGGAGATCACCCGTTTTGAGACCGAAACTGACGCGGACAGAGACCGCGCGCAGGCGCTGCTTGAAAACGCGGGGAACGGCGTAACGCTGGAAATCAAAAATATGAGTTTCGCATACGCAGACGCGGAAGAAAACGTACTGAACGACGTTTCGGTTACGGTCCGCCCAGGTGAAAGAGTGGCGGTGATCGGCCGTTCCGGCAACGGCAAAACCACCCTTCTTAAGATCCTGCTGGGGCTGGTTGCCCCGGGCGAAGGCACTGCCGAGCTGACCGTAAACGGAGAACGGATATCAATTTCCGACAGTACCCGGCGCTTCTTTTCTTACGTCCCGCAGGAAAGCGCTGTGTTCTCCGGCACGATTGCCGATAATCTGCGCATGGCGGCTCCCGACGCTTCCGATGAAACGCTGATGCAGGCGCTGCGCCTCGCGTGTATGGATGAATTCATAAACGCGCAGCCCGAAAAGCTCAATTTCCGGCTCGAGGAGAACGGAGATAACCTCTCGCACGGGCAGCTGCAGCGGCTGCTGATCGCCCGCGCCGTGCTGCGGAACGCCCCGATCGTACTTTTTGACGAGGCGACCAGCGCGCTGGACGCGCAGACGGAAGCGAAGGTGCTTTCAAACCTGATGCGCAAGGACCCGCACAGGATCTTTATTCTGACGACCCACCGAAGAAGCGTACTGGAACACTGCACGCGGATCTATACGGTGACTGAAAACGGTCGCCTTCTGCCATACGCAGGAGAACCCATTGCAGAAGAAAACGAGGAATAATCTATGAAGCTGAAAAAATGGGAAGACATGCCCGAAGATATGCAGAACGAAAGCGTACGGGCATATTACGATATCCTTAAGAAGAAAAAAGGCACGCTGTTACTGAAACGGTTGTTCGATATCGCGGCGTCGCTGTTGCTTCTGATTGTTCTCTCCCCCGTTTATCTCGCAACCGCCATCGCTATAAAACTGGAATCCAAAGGGCCGGTGATGTACCGGCAGGTACGCAAAACGGCATACGAAAAAGATTTCAGGATCCACAAATTCCGTTCCATGTACCAGAACTCTGATAAAGGGTACCTGCTGACCGTAAAGAATGACAGCCGCGTGACCAAAGTTGGCGCGTTTATCCGGAAATACAAGATCGACGAGTTCGGGCAGCTGATCGACGTACTGAAGGGCGATATGACCTTTGTGGGCGTTCGTCCGCAGGTACAGAAATACGTGGACCACTATACCGATGAAATGAAGGCGACGTTTCTTCTTCCGGCGGGCATCACCTCTCTTGCCAGCATTTATTACAGGAACGAAAACGATCTGCTCTCGGGCCGTGAAGATCCGGACGGACTTTATCTTTCCGAAATACTGCCCGACAAAATGACGTACAACCTGATCGGCATCCGGAAACTGAGTCTGTTTTACGACCTGAAGATCCTGCTGATGACGGTACTTACCGTATTAGGCAAAGACTATAAGCCCGCAAAACAGGTTTACTCCGACGTATTCACCCGGAAGCACCCCGCGCAGGCAAGTGTTGAAGAGGATCCGGAGGCCGCCCATGTGTAAGCAGATCGGCATGCTTTCCGCCTGCGCCCACAGGCTGTATCTCTACAGGCCCGAGCTTTTCGACAGTCTGCGGGACGAAGGTTACGAGGTCACGGTTTTCGGGCCGGAACCCCAGCAGCAGGGAGACGAATGGCTCGGCAAAGAAGGCATTACCTATATCCAACTGCCGCTCTCCCGCAGGGGGATCGACCCGATCGCGGAAATGAAAGCCCGCGCGCTGATCGTACGGACCGCAAAGATGAAAAACATCGGGCTGATCTATTCTTACGGCATCCGGTTCGCGCCGCTCGCGAATAACGCGGCAAAAAAAGCAGGGATCCCCTGCATGAACGTGGTCAACGGCGCAGGCAGCCTGTTCATTTCGGAAGGGATCAAAGGAAAACTCAAACGGATACTGATATTGCCGTACATCAGATATTCTCTGAAACACGCTTCCCGCGTGGTTTTCCAGAACGACGACGACCTCGCGATGTTCCTGTCGGCACGGCTGGTGAAGGAAGCGCAGACGATGAAGGTACACGGTTCCGGCGTGAATACAGAACGGTTCCCGGTGTTCCCTCTGCCGCAGGAGCGGGTTTTCGGCTATCTCAGCCGGTTAAACCCCGAAAAGGGGATCGACGAACTGCTGCGCGCTTTTTCCGGCGTGCTTGAGACCTATCCGGACGCAAAGCTCCGCCTCGCCGGTGAGCTTGACGGCATTGAAGGATCCGAAACCCAGCGGCTGCTCGACACGCTCTGCGCACAGGGCAGCGCAGAATACCCGGGCGAGATCTCAGACGTGCCCGCGTTTCTGAAAACCTGCCGCTATTTTGTTTTTCCCTCTTATCGGGAAGGCACGCCCCGCGCCGTACTGGAGGCAATGTCCTGCGGGCGGCCCGTGATCACAACGGACACGGTGGGCTGCAGGGAAACGGTAACCGACGGTTTCAACGGTCTGCTCGTGGAACCTAAAAACGTGGAATCACTGAAGAAAGCAATGCTCCGCTTCTGTACGGAAACGGATGATATAGAACAGATGGGCATGAATGCCCGCGCGTTCGCAGAAGAACGTTTCGACGTATTCGCCGTCAACCGCGCGCTGATCGGCGAAGTAAAAAGCTTTTATTGAAAATACGGGGAGTATAAAAATGAATGCATATCAGGCGCTTACCGAGCATAAAGAAAAACTCTCACTGATCGGGCTCGGCTATGTGGGCATGCCCATTGCCGTGGCTTTTGCAAAAAAGCTGGACGTGATCGGCTTTGACGTAAATGAAAGGAAGATCGACCTTTACCGCAGCGGCGTGGACCCCACCGGCGAAGTGGGAAACGAGGCCATAAAGAATACCTCTGTGGAATTCACCGCCGACCCGGCGCGCCTCAAGGAAGCGCTGTTCCACATCGTGGCTGTTCCCACGCCCGTCAACGACGACCATACGCCGAATCTCGCCCCCGTCGAAAGCGCCTCCCGCATTCTCGGGCAGAACCTGCGAAAAGGCAGCATCGTGGTTTATGAATCCACCGTGGATCCCGGCGCGACAGAAGAAGTATGCAAACCGATCCTCGAAAAGGAATCCGGCCTTGTTTGCGGCGTTGATTTCAAGATCGGCTATTCGCCGGAACGCATCAACCCCGGAGATA